>ERZ1292625.828-Hain-H41-01um-R1-828-length-41889-cov-16_pt1 | contig 26907 bp, 36 predicted proteins | sample MGYA00564400_ERZ1292625 | MGnify/ENA primary metagenome ERZ1292625 (study PRJEB36523, sample SAMEA6512639) | groundwater metagenome | collected 2019-01-08 | study: AquaDiva: Metagenomics assemblies of 32 groundwater samples | reverse complement strand
CCTTTATACCTTTATACCTTTATACCTTTATACCTTTATACCTTTATACCTTTATAACATATTGAAAAGATTATATATTTATTTGCTCATCGTCTCCCATTCCTTCATCATCTGCACCGATTGAACTGTATGGAACGCCTTGACGATTTTTTCCTTTCACGAAATTTGCTCTAACTTTCATGATTATTTTTTGCGCTTTTTTACGAATTCTGGCAGGACAGGTAAGTAAAATCTGTGATAATCTTTCCCGTGCTTCATCTGGATTATGGGCGCAAGAATGCACATCTTCGATTTCTTTTTCAATTGTGTGCATCATCGCATACTCCTCTTTTACCATCTGAGATACCGTAATAATTTTACGTATTGCGGCTGATAATTCCGACTCGGATTCACACTGTTTTTGGAGGTCTCTATCTACCATTTTCTCTACATATCCTCGGACTAAATCATGAATGGTTTTTGTCTCAGGTCTGATTTTTTTGGTTACAACTATCGAACATTTCCGTATCGTTTCAGGCTTGAATTTTATGTTCTGTCTATCAAAATGGCCCTTATCGTCTACCGTTTTACAGTTCAATAAACTGTCTATGTACTCTAAATCTTTCTCCTCCTTTTCCATTGCATTCCAGTCCCCGGTACTTGGTTTTATTTTCTTGCTCATAGTTTATACCCTCCCGTTAATTCCAGTCGTCATCATTATCAATATCAGGAACTTTTTCCATCATAATTCCCCTTTCCGTTTCAGTGTATAGAAATACATCAATCTGTCCAATATCCATCGTTCCGCATCTGTACGGGTCTTGGCGTAATATATGCCGATACGATACCGGAGTTCTATTGATACTACGGTCTGTTTTACGGCGTTCGGGTGCATCTGCGTGTATAAGCTGTTTGCGGAGAGTACGGTGTGTTCCTCGGCTTCTATCACTAACCCTGACCACTGATACCCACGTAACCGCTCTAACTCACGCTTGAACCGATCACGGCCCTTGCCGATACTGCCATAGAAATCGTTCAGTCCCTTCCGCTCTATCGCTATAACATCCTCAAATCCTTTACATGAGTAATCACCGGATTGAAGGGTATCCCGGACTATCAATAACCCTTTTGGAGGTTTACGGAATAACGGGTCTTGCTCGCGTGTGTCAATTATGAGGATGAAACCTTCGGGGATGGTATAATCCTGTTTGATAACCTTCTTGATACCGCTTGGCTTGATTTTCATGTAACCCCGGAAGGGCAGGGGAATTGGTTATCCCCCTACCCCTGTGATATGTGATGTGAGTATTACCAGCCACCCTCGTCTGTTGCTGTTTCCGGCTGTGCAGCGGCAGCGGTTGATGGTTGACTCGCTGACTTATCTGCGGTCTTGGCTGAGGAGTTCCCCCCTGCACCTGCTGCACGTATCTCGGTGATGTTGGCCTGCGGCTTCTTAACTATTGTCCCATCGTCTGATACGGACTCGTATGTGCCATGATCCACATGGATTGATACGGTTTTACCGGGCAACTTCGCCATGATATAATGCAGGAACTTATCAGACCGGATAACTTCCTCGTCTACACCCACAGTTAAGTCAACCTTCTTGTCTTTCAATAATTCCAAATGAACCTTCGACGCTACTACTGCATCTACAATCTGCCGTAAACCCGGGATTGTAGTTAGTTGGCAGTATGCTGTATATCCAACTTTATTACTGCCATCAAAGCAGAATGGTATACATAACTGCTTTTTATTTGGGTCTTTCTTCGTCCCCTTAATCTCTATACTCTCGTGTACTGTGACATCATGCCAACCCTTAGTTGGTAACTCAAATCCCCACACTCCGTTTCCGTCACTCTTTATAATAGCCATGATACTAATCCCTCCTATTGATTGTTACTGGTTAAACTGCATGTATGGTGGATTATCTACTCCATAATTCTCCCCTCCTTTCTATAGGGATAATATCTTGTCCCATACAAGCGGCCCGACTAACTTTTTACCATGTTTGCCAGTCCATTTGACAAGGTAATTCTCATCTTCACCCTTCTCGAACCTTACTATCGGCGGGTAGACGACCTTGCCGTCGGCGAATCTGTCATCTACCATGCCGATACAATCCACCATGCCCGGAAAGTTATTGCCAAACATCTTCCCGATAAACGATGGGCTTTTGTCCATGCCGTCATCGTCCAGTAATGCTGTGGCAACTACTATAACCCCCTTTTGGCTGATTTTACCCAGTAGGCCGAATGTCCTTAGCATCAGCTTGGCTACTGCGCCGAATGCCGAAAGGTCTTTCCTTGTGCTGTCAACTAATGTCCGCTTACGGGTTTTACCTTCCTTATTATCCCAAACACCGGCGTTGAATGTCTCGGTTTCTACCTCTTCAGATACTGCGAAATTCATCATATAACTACTGCCATCATACAATAAGGATTTATACGGGAGTTCCGGTTTACCGGCCTCTTCCGCTAAAAACTCTTGCTGCTCATCCCATTTGCCGGGAGACATGAACCGCATACGCTTCTCCACTCCCGAGACATCTACCACCGTCCAGACACCATCCTTACCCACTATCTGGCCTATCGGGTCAACCATCGGCTCCACAGCCCTTGGCTCAGCCAGTATATGTAGTATCGGGTCGGGCAGCGTCGCAAGGGAACTGGTCGTCTTCCCTGTATTCGTCTTACCGTATATCAGGAAAAACTTGCCCTTGTTACGGCTGTTGCCGTCTATTGATAATTCTATATCCTTCACCTTATATCACCCCCTTCCTGTTCCTGTATTGCCTTACCATGCCCCTCGCAATCAATCTGTAACTGCATTGTCTGCTCGTAAGACCACTGCATTAACTCCATCACTGTAGTCTTTGATGGCAACCTACCGCTATAACGGATAAAATCCGCTACTAACTCATCGAAATACAAATGTAATATTTTATGTCTTTCTATATGTTCGTTTGGTGACAATTGATCCCCCCCCTTTCTGTTATTACTTATTCTCTATTCAGGTTTCTCTTTATACTTATATATCAACTCACTCATACCGCCGGTCTCGCATAACTGTAAATACATACACGGGTTAGGATACAAACATGCCGTCTGGTTCTTATAGAAACAGCCCCGCTTAATCGCCAGTCTCCGCTCGTGCATGATATGTCTGTACCGCTCCACAATCTCATCCATATCAAACTCAGTACGCCAGAACTTCTTACCCCATGCGCCATTATCGCCTAACCCGATAAAATAATACGACGGCCGGCGATCAACATCGTCCCTGACCCTGCTGATATGTTTATCACTATTCTCATCCTTATACTGCCCGGAAGATTTTAACTGCGGTATCCTGATAACCTTCATAGTACAGTATTTCAGCTTGCTATCACTTAGAAAATACGTCCCTAACTGAGATTGCAGATAATGCGGCGTCAGATAATAATCCGGGTTGCCGGAAGTTTTAAACTCTGTAAAATGTTCAGAGTATAATACATCTATAACCCCTCGTATCTCAGGGCAATCAGTCAACTGTACAGTGAACCCCTCCTCCGGCAGGCATGGCTCAATAATCTCTTCACCATGTATCGTTACATATGGCCGCTTCAGCGTGACTAACTTATCCAGCATAACCTTAACGATCCCGATCTCTCTGGTATCCTCATCACCAAAATATCTGCCGTAATCCACATTCACCGGCTTATCACTGTATATCTGCTCCATGCCCTCATGTATCAACCGACCAATCTTCATGTTCTTGTTCAGCATCCTATCCAATACCTCTATGCCATCCATATATTTATGTTTATAACTGCGATGACACCGCATCCAGGTGTTCGCTTGAGAGACCGAGATAGTCCCGTAAAAGAAGTAATCATATACAGGGCATTTAAACATATCCGGCAACCGGCAGAACCCTCCGATAGCGTCACTTTGGAACTCGCAGCCGGACTCACCCGCTACGTATTTATCGCATATATCTATAGGTTTCAATTCCTTCACTTGACCCCCTGATGAGAATAAATAGTTATAAGCAAAAAGGGCCATACGCTCCTTCAAACGTATAGCCCTTATGCTATTCTGGGCACAGCAAATCTGGTCAGGGATTCGGAACTATGCCCATAGTGAATTGTAATTGTTGTAAGTGTAATTGATTGAACCCTGACCATGACAGAGATAATATTACCATACAGGAGTTATTTCGTCAAGGAAATATTTTCAGCACGGACTGATGAACAGGTTGAAGTGACCTGCTACCGGTGTTACCAGCCGGTAGAGTCCGTGCTGATTATTAACCTACATCATCTCATCACTCATCACAAGAGCTTTAATTCCTATATCTTTTAGTTCTTGCACAGTGTAGCCGCCATAAAGGACAACTCCATCTTTCATGTCTATACCGTTGACTTTGTTTCTGCAATCAAAGACCCAGCGTTTAGGCACATCAACCAATCCATTATCACCTCTGTCTACATATCCTATTTGAAGTATTTTGGCTTTCATATTAATTTACACTTCTTGATATTTCATACCAAAAACCATTAGCTTTTTTTATCAATGTTAATGAACCAGATGATGCCATTACAAAATCAACACTGCCTTGCAGAAATATATTTGTCCCATCTGTAATAGTGATAGCATGTTCTGATAAAATTGTAATAATCTGTCCTACTAAACCTTCGGTAAAATTTGTTATGGTTATTGTACCGCCAGTTAAAAATACATGCTCACCAGAGACAGAGGGCGTTGCACTATTAGAAAGAGTTTTTATAATATTAGTGTCAGCAAATAGATATGCCGTTCCAACCCTATTTCCACTTATTCTGAATGTACCACTAACTAAGGCACTATCGTTAAAAATATCAACATCTCCTCCAGCAGCAGTATTATTACCCACAGCATAATTATTGGAGATTATTCCGTTTGTCCACGCACCATTAATACGTATCCCGCTAAGAGTTGCTTGTGTGACAATATTATTAGAAACAATTAAATCAGTACATGCCGTTCCTCCGGTAATAGAAATACCATTATGTAATGAGTTTCGTACTATATTATTTGATATTTCAATATTATAACAATTAAACGTATAACCATTAAAATATATACCACGATACATGTCTCTACTTGCTCCAGACCTATTATCATATACATAATTATCATTAATTTTTATGTTGTATACTGCTACTCCAGTAGTAGCGAGTGCACCCACCATAATACCACCAACGGATGTTTTGTCACCACAATTAACCACTGTATTACCAGAAATCTGACTATCTACTAATCCTATTAAATACAACCCATAATATTGACTATCAGTAATTAAATTATTACATATTATATTATGTTTAGAAAGTGCCGTTGTAACTACAAGGACTTCAATACCTGATAGTACAGCACCACTAATAATATTGTCAGAGATATTATTATGGCTGGATTCTTCATCAACATCAGAACCTACATATATCCCAACTGCCCTACAATCTTTTATAACATTACCAACTATATTACAATGTTGCATCATACCACCTATAGCATGAGTCCCACCTGTATTGGTATCAACAAAGTGATTTCCTTGAACTATGGCAAATTTCTCTGCCATATTAGTAGTTTGGTGACCAAAATTAAACCCTCCAAAAGCATTAAATGTATAATTATTAATATATTTATTTCTGCTTCCATTCTCAGTTATGATAGCTGCTGCTTCTGTATATTCAAAATTGTAAAAAGAATTATTTGCAAATGTTGAGACAGAGACTCCTTCTAACGCAATACCACAAACCGCTAAATTATACCCATTTATTTTTAGCCCTATAAATTTAATACTCGATGAGTTAAGTATTTTAAGCATTGCTTTACTAACTGAACCATGATTAGTAAGTGTTTGACTCGGTGAAGCCAATATATCAAACCCTGCACCTAAAGCAGTCCCCATAATTGTAATATCAGTTCTTGATGTTATAGTTAAGCCTACCCATCCAGCACTACCCACTCCCATTAAGGAACCAATTTCTACCGTACCACCTATAATAGATGGTAAAGAGTTAATTGCTGATTGAATAGCAATTGCCATATTAGTAGTACCTGGGGTTGTATTAACCTGCCACCATTGAGGATTAACATGTGATATACTCCCAAACACCACATCCCCCGCTGCAAACCCACTCAACCACTGATGCATGGGATTGCCTACTACAGGGCCGTTGATGGTAAGCGTAAAGCCATTTTTATTTATGACACCTGGATTTAATGGCATTAACGATACGGTTGACCCAATCACGGTATTTGCATCGAGATTAATTGATCGTGCCACAACTAATGTCTTATTCGGTGCCGCTGCCACTGCTGCGCTGAAATTTGCGTAGTTGGCCTCATCTATATATACATGAGGCCCATGTGTGGATTTGTGCGTACCATCGGTTTGATGTTGTAACTGAAGAAATGTTTTAACATCACTAAGAGAACCAGCCGGATCAGTACCTAATTCATTCTCTATGGCTATTACGGCAGCGGCTAAATCCTCGACAACCTCCTTCCGGGCACGAGTTTTGCCAGAAGCAGGAGAATTTACTTCAGGCGTAGCATTGGTATCTATTCCGCCTGGATATGAAGAATTATTACCGGAGCCGATTTCGCTCATATTATTCCACTCCTGTTAAATTAGGTAATGATCTGACATCCGGCCTTGTTGACTGATAATTCACATCCTGCGGCAACATCTTTTGAGATGGCAATAAAGTATTACCTGTAATCTCTGCTGAAAGTTTACTCATTGCCGTTAAAAACATCTGAGTATTGCCAGACATCTTAATCCCATCAATCATGCTTTTAGCCCATTTAGGATTAGTGAATATTTTAGCCAATACATATGGCCCGCCAAGTATAGCAATTGAAGCATTCCTGTATTTACCGGATAGCACTCCCATAACAGCACCGGCTTGTGTTAATTGTATCCATATACGCCCAGTACCTTCCTTTGTTTTTGCCTGTGTGACCCTAAGTGCATTTGTGAATTCCTTTAAGTTTCCGATTTCTTCAGGTGTAAAAGTCTCCCTCAGTACTTTATCCCCTAAACCACTTCGACCGAATAATGTCTCATCTAATGCAGTCCCGATGATTTCGCCTTCTTTATTCGTAGCCTTCTTGAAACTGTCATGTACAGTCCAGGATTTAAGTTTATTCCACAACTGACGACCTTCGGGATTGCTGCCTATATCTAAAGCATTTTTGACTCGTTGTATTCTCGATACGCTACCGGACTTAAAAACACTATTTACAATCATTTCGGGATCACCACCCAAATCCGGATCAACTTTCCTGATTATTGTTCGGATGAATCTGTTGTTGAATTGTTGGCCTGTGGTCTTCCATGTCTGATTAGCATCCCGCCATAACTGATACGCTTCGGGATGATTACCACTCAACTGCTTCTCTATAGCATCATCAAGCATGGATATACCCTTTTTGGCTATTCCTTTAGCCGGAGCGGTTTTATCCGTCACATCAAAGAAATCCACTTTTTTCATCAAACGTGTTTTTAAATCCTTCGCTACAGAGAAATCTACGGTATTCGGCATGGTAGATATTTCAGAAACAATATCATCGCCCATCGCCTCAGCGGAAATACCAGTAGATTGTTTCTGTGTTTTAGAAAGATTCATAACAAATGATTTCAATCTCCTTATTTCAACGGGTGCTCTCACAATGGTTTCTGTTTTTAATTGATTTGGAGATAATCCAGTTAAAGGAGCACCTAATATATCTTTTGGAATAATACGACGATGAACTGGCCTTATTAAGCTATCTGTCAAATTATACATATTATTTGCCGCCACTCGACTCATTTTTAAATTATCATCCACTAAATCCATAAATAATCGTCCCATAGTATCAGGGTCAGCGTCTTTGCCAAACGATGTCAATATATCATCTGCCAAACCATCCATGAACATTTTACGGGATAATTTATATTTGGCTATTGAACCACCCCCGATCAGTGAGTTCTGGGATATATTATCAAGTAAATCCAGTACTCTGTTGTCTGTAGCTTCAGCAGGAAGTAATGGCTGATTTAAACCCTTTTTAGACAGAAAAGATATAGCCTTTTTTGCTTCAGGACTTGCACCGCCTGAAAGTGCGGTATATCCCATTTTTATTCCACCGCCTATCAATCTGGCTAATCCACTTCCTGCCCCTTGAGTAATAGCCTGCCTTTTTATTTCTGCCAAATTGAATGGCTGATCTCCTGTGGCCTGTGATACAAATTCACCTGCTGCCCCTCCTAAACCAGCTGCAATAGGAGGTATAAATGGAGCGGCGGGACCAGCTAAGGGAGCAAATGGCACAGATATACCCTCAGCCAGAGTGCTGCCGATCATGGCGCCGGGATGCAGGGATTGACTTTGAGGTGGAGGAGGATTAATCATTCCTTGAAATGGGAGAACGCCAGGCGATATTTTGGGTAAATCCATATCAGGCTGAAATTGTGGTGCTGATGATTGCTTCGGTGAGGATGCCGCATATTCTACTGATCCATCATCATACTGTACAACAGATTTGCCAGTTTCCTTTTCAGTACCTTGTCTGATTATTTTCTTTACTGTTGCCATTCAATCGTCCCTTTAGGCGTATTCTCAGGACTGCCGATACCATAATCCTTCATTGTCTTTTTGATACGACTTTCAAGATCAGTAATATTTTTTAATGTTGCCTTATGTTTAATCTCCCATTGAGTTGGTGTATCCGTATGACTTGGTATTTCAGCCCGTATACGTTTTTCCTCTTCGGTACCTACAGCCGCACCAGTGATAAGCTGTATAATCCTATTTGTCACTGTAGCCTCATTCGCAAAGAATGATATTTCTCTTGGAGATAAACCATGACCGCCACCTTTTAAATATTGCAGATATTTTACTCTGCCTACTGCCGGCCCCAATGAAGATTTGGCATTATCATATGCCGATTTGTAATTATTGAGCATATCTTGCCATTGACCAACTTCTACCAACTCTTTTCTTTCTCCTGGAGACGGCATTTTTATTTCAATATCGGCTTTCATCAATTTTTCTTTTTGCTCTTTAGGCGATAACCTCTGAAATGCGGCCTGTTCCGGTGTCAATATCTGTCTCGGTGCTGTGGCAATATCTGTCATAGGCATACCAGTAATAGGGTCACGCAATACTGTTCTTGTCTCCGTGCCAGTTGGAAATGATGTAATGTCCGGCTGCCGAGTCATGGCAGACATAACCTTTTCTGGTATATCGCTTGATACATATTGGTGAGTAAGTTGTGGCGGCAAATCTTCTAATGCCTGCGGCCCGAAAAATGATAATGCCGGTTGCTGTGTCTGTATTGGTGATGGTAATTGATAATCCTGCGGTAAGGCAGCAAGCAAATCCTCAATGCCCATCGGTAAGCTACCCTGCATCCCTAAAGGAGCCTGCATTGGTGCAGCCTGAAGATAATTCAGCTTGCCACCTGTTATCTCTTTAATAGCCTGAGCCAGGGGAATATCGAGTTTTGTTGATCCAGTAGGTTGTTCCGGCAGGGATTCCTTGATTCTTTTCCTGTCCTGGTCAACCTTTTTCATTACCTCATTGGCAGCACCGGCAGGGTCAGGAAACCCCTTTTGTATGGCAAGCCCCAATGCTCCCCTGTATGTTATCTGACCAGAAGGTGTAGAGAATAATTCATGCTCGTATTGAGAATATGATGGTAATTCTTGTTGTGGAGATTGACCATCCATTTAAGGTTTACCTCCCCCTGGACTACCACCCCCTCCGCCACCCTGATTATAAGAAAAATCAAATCCAGATGATGCCGATTGCTGCCCCATATTCCTTGAAAGACCCATACTTTTCAAGAATTCCAATAATCCTTCTATCTGCATTTGTCTTTGTTTCCCGAAAGTATCCATATCCTGAGACCTCTGCGTTACATCCTGCGATCTTTGAGTCAATCCCATTTCCGATATTTTCTGCTGCTCACCAATATCTATACCCAACGCTGCCATTATGTTATTTAATTGCTGCTGTCTCATAGCAATCAACGATGGTGCGATGCTTGCTCCTACGGTACTTGCTGCAATGGGAGACGCCCCGAATCCACGATTTGCAAACTGCGCCGAGGTGGAGGACATAATACTGTTTAACAGATTGTTTTCGGCAGATGTTGGGGCATATGGGTCAGACATTGCAGATTCCAGCATGTTACGATATGTACTTTGAGCCGGTGCAAGATTCAGCATTGAAACAGGGTCAAAAGCCTTAGTAACATCCTTATATGCGAAATTGCCAGCACCCCATTGCGGTTCCATGTCCTTAAACTTAGGTACCACATTCATTATCACATTACCTGCTGTCTGAGATTTGTAACCTGGAAATGTCTGACCGCCTCCACCGCCAGCACCGCCTCCCAAAGTAGGATTATAGGAGAATCCAAGCATCTCACCTAAGATTGGATATAATTCTTCTCTTTGTCTCGGACTAATAGCTGCCGGTTCTACAACGGGCTTCGATCTTGATTCCTGCCTTCCCCATCCCATGCCAAAGATACCGCCCATATTATCCTCCTCTAAATACTATTGAATAAGGCTTAAAACCCATCCTGATATATATTTTAACCAAATCTTCCGAGTACGGGATCATGAATTCAATATCAATTACTCCTGCATCATTAGCCCATTTTATGAAATCATTTATCATGGTTTTGGCTATATCCATCCTGCCCCTGTACTCCTTCTCAATATATCGGGCCTCACAAAAGGCGATATTATTCGGCTTCCCATATGGCTTGGTCTGTAAATAGCCATGTAGGAAACCTATTATTTTCTTATCATCCTCAACAATCTGAGTATAACAATTAGGACTCCTCAATCTATCACAAATGACATAACTGAAATTATCCAATTCAACTTTATCAAGTTTTATGAATTCGTCAAATACTTCCTCAACCATTTTGGCCCATAGAAGGGTAAGAGGTAACAAATCATGTATATCAGCGGGTCTGTACAATATATTGCTCATGTCACATTTCCTGACATATCCCGCCAGTTAGCGCCATCTGACATGTTCGGGAAATTATCAGATGAATTAAATATCATCATCCCTGCACCGAATTGCGCAGCGGGAGGTCGAACAGCATCGGTATAGGCAATCATCCCCATTGCCCCGGAAACCCTTACATCACCCCATATCCACATGGCACCTGATTCGCTGATTACTGCCCTATTCTGTACATGTTGTGTTCCGCTACCTGTTATTCCCCATAATCCGAACTGTGCACCTGATTGACCGATAATCTCTTTTTGGTACGTTTTTTGCGCTGTATATGTCTGTTGTCCCGATACCATACACACAACAGTATCCTTATGCACACCATCGGCATTATGTTCCTGATCCAACCGGGCAACAACAGTTGCCTTAGAACCAGCAGGGTCAACCCCTAACTCTGTCTCTATAGCAAGAATAGCAGCGGCAAGGTCGTTTACTATTGCAGCTTTAGCCTTTGTTTTACCAGCGTTGGGCGCATCAACTTCAACCGTTGCATTAACATCTATTGCTGAAGGATACGAACTACCTGATCCACCACCTAACTCACTCATTATTCCCTCGCTATTGATCCGACATATGGCAGATTACTTCTAATCTGACCGGAGGCATTTATACTGTATATTTTAAATTGTTCCGATGTAGAAGAAAAAGACATGGAGATAGATAAGTTTCTTGCAATAATCTTTTCATTGGGAATAAACTGATGTCTGGCTGGTTCTCCTGCGCCAGACCAGTAAAATTCATCCCAATATAGATCATCCCAATAAACGGCAGTAGTTACCAGCGATGTAGTTGATCCATCAGAGAATACTCCCGGAGAATCATAAAAATTGGTTACTAAGGTGCCATCTACCGATGTGAACTCAGCATCAAACTGATTATACGTTTTATAATAATCTTTTCGGCCAGCATCATCATAATTGGTCTGGTAGATCATGTTTATACTTAAACCATCGTCTGCGTTACCTGTATTGGTTTGATAAACATATGAACTATTGCCTAAATTACCTTCACCAACGATCATAGCACCATCATCACCGGAACCATTCTGTATGACACCACATGAAAAAGACCCCCCGATCATCGGCCCAAACCAGGGGCCGTATTTACCTGATCGTGGATGCTGATGGAATCGGGTTACATCCAACCAGAATCCTACGGTATTATAAGTTCCGCCTGCCGCAGGAATATAGAGCTTGTAAAATCCGTCATGGTATACGGCGAATGGTAATGATCCACCCGATGTTGACATATCCTCCAAACCGTTTACTTCTGTACGATTAGAAAATATATTTGAACCTATCGCTATCAGGTTGCCTTCAACAGTTGCCAAATATACCTGTTTATCCGAGCCTAAAAATATCGTGCCAATAGGAGTAAATTGTATGGTATTCCATGCAACGCAACCTATTATCGGGGATATAATATCAAGCCTTGCATCGAATGTCGCTGGAGTTAAATCGTTTGCTGTCATCAGCCATAACGAGTCGGCCTTGGCGATAACGCATCGGGTAGCGAACCCGGTATCTGTTTTAAGTCCATGATAGGCCAGACCTTCTATACGTCCAGGGCCAGGGACTTTCAGGCTGTTTTGTACTGATTCCACTGCCGTATCGCTGTATGATTCCGTATATTTTATTGATGATGGGTCTTGTGAATCAATCCATAACATACGGTCAAGCAATGGCAGGAATTGCCGGACATTGGAAGGAAATATTGCTAATATAGTCTCAGTTGTTCCATCCCATTTGCGTGGCTGATTCGTTCCATTAGCAATATACACTGCATCCTTTGGGCCCCATGTCTGGAATGTTACCGGAGCGCTATCTGTCAGACCTGTGATAATATCAGTCCATACGCCGCCATTATATCGGGCGATAACCGTTCCAGAAGACACAAGTAACTGTTTGGAATTTACTCCATAATAGAATCTGTGAAGTGCTGTGACTGCTTTATTGAATTCTACATATGAAGATGCTAATTTTAATGTCCCAAGACGCTGAACTATCCCATCACGAAAATAACAGTTCTTCATATATGGAGAGTTTTCTCTTGGTATTTCCTTTAAATCATGCCAGAAGTCAACCCCTGATTTAGCCAGGCTGTATGATCGTGTGAAACCATTTCGTAGTGCCATATAATAATCCTATGAAACAATAACCTACCCTCATTAATAATAAAGTCGGCGGCAATGTTGGTGTGGGTGCTTCTACTACTAATGCCCCCGAAAACCATACTCCTGATAAAACCAATATATCTCTCATAAGTTTCGTATCGCCAATTCTATTGCAAGATTAATATCTCTGTTTGAATATTGCAAAAGATCGAGTTTACGCCGTTCTGCTTTAATTGCAGTTATAATATTTATACGTTTAAACTCTCCCTGACTGCCCGATGATTCAATATGCCGAGCAAGAGATAATACCTTATCATATAATTCTGATGGTATTAAAGTCATGGGATCATCTGCTTTTTGAGTAACCGGAATAGGGTAATGATCTTTGGGAATCAATATGAATTCAGGATAATATTTTTTAATGAACCAATGAAAAAATCTTTCAAACATAATTCTCCTTTAAGCTGTATCCAATGCCGTAACCGGAGCGGCTCCACCACTCGTAGTAACAGCTTGTGTAAACAATGCCGTTGAATCATTGCTTTTTCTTATAGTTAAAGTATCACCGGCAGCGTTTAGATCGAGCTTATTAACCAACTTAGATATTGCCCATCCAAGTGAGCGATCATCGGAATTATTTTCCCAATTGGCGGCACCTCTTTGTATACCGGAATCTGATATTTTTGCACAAGCATTAGAATGAAGTGCATTATTATTAATTGCATTCGCATCTAACGAACCGACAGACCCTATAACATTACCGCCGACATCGCCGGTAACCGATCCTGCGGCCCCTGATACTGCCGATATAGTCGTACCGGATAAATTTTGTGTGGTAGTTGGAGCATCTATATTATTCCAGTCAATACCCACATTGCCATTTGCCGAAACATCCATAAGGCGACCTGACACAGATATTTTGGCAGGCTCATAAGCATTTATTACTGATTCCATGCGAGATTTAATATCAGTAAGCGCCTGAGAACCCAATATATCAGCTTGACTAATTTTTGTGTTTGATAAATTCAAGGTAGTAGTTGGTGATCCGACATTTGCCCAATCAACACCAGCCTCTCCCCCTGCTGACACATCAATCAATCTACCCGATACACTTGTCTTTAATGGTGCATATGCTGTAAGAGCATTTTCAGCTTGAGCTTTCAAATCGGCAAGAGATATATATCCAGTGAGTCCGGCAACAAGAGAATTATAAACTTCAGCAGGAACAATTATAAAATCCTGCCAAACAGGTAAAGCTGAAGCTGATATATGACACCAGACTCTTAAAGCCCCAAGAGTTTTAGTGTCGGTAGTATTCATAACACAGGTGTAATGAGCATTAGCACCAGTTCCAGTTAAAGCTGTAGTCTCATTCTTAGCTGCTAAAGCTCCACCAGCCTTGCTTAAAAGAACATCCGTGTAGGCAATGGTTAGAGAATTCTCCTGTGTATTACCATCAGTAGAATCCACAAACGGCCCTAACCTGAAAGTAAAAGCTGTTGACTGTTTTAAAATTTGACTCATTATACCCTCATATCTCTATAATGTTTCATGGCTACTGGAATAGAAAGACCACCACCTGCTACTACAGAATAAGCCCCCATCCAACCCATATCAAATCCAAATAGAGGAGAAACTGGAGGATGGTCTGACAATGTAGTCCCCACAACTGTTAAATTTAGTCCTCCACCAGATAAATCAACTTCAGGAGAAGAATTACCAAAAATAGGCCAATAAGCAATTATATTCGCTGGATATATTCTATAGGGATGCACCCTCTGAGCTAACATTGCAACTATAGCATCAGACAAAGCAATATTCCATACTACAACCTCTGCAATTCTACCTATCATAGGACTATCAGGTGTAGAATCACGAACCAATCCTATAGATGTCTTATTGAGTCCTGTTGGAGTATTGCTTGTTGTATTTGTCCCTTTATTACCACCATCAAGAAACACCCTTCTATCAGTAGCACTGGCAAATACTCCACAAGCATGCTGCCAAGTATTTAATGAATATCCAATAGTTGTATCCGCATCAACCTGAGATGTGGTTCTTGAAACAACCCGCAATGGGTCTCCCGCTACATCTCCTCTTAATTGTAGTCTCCATTGCTGATTGGTGTTTAGAGCACTATCACAAATTGCAAAGAGGTTTTGTGATGCAGTATTATTTGTAGAGTAAAACCAGCAAGCAACAGTAAACGGATATGCGGTAACTAATGCAGACCCAATTTCCAGATAATCACTTGTAGTACCAAATGTTCTTGACATAATTAATTGTCCAAATTAAGCATCAACATATTCAAATAGTATATTAAACACTATGCCTGCCGCTGCCATAGTATCAGCGGCATCTGCTCCATCTCGAAATATTTCAAATTCCACTTCATCATCTATGGTAAGATTAGCCGCAGTCAAAGCCATAGAAGCCTCAAGTCTGTTATTTACCGCCGTAGGTGCTGCGTCTGTAACTGTTACTGATTCCTGTGTCCCAGCTTGGTCAAGGCTTTCTGTATCATTTCCTCCCACTGCTCGATAATCAAAGTCCCAAACCACATTCCCTGTGATAGCTGTAGCAGTCCAAACCACTACAATCTTTGGAGTCCCAACATAATTTTTAGGGATAGTAAATCCACCTTTTAGTCCCAGTCTTGTAGCTGTATCATTAAATATACAAACCAATCTATCCCATACATCATTAGTTGCTTTGACATCATAAGGCTCAAAGAACACATTACCAGATGTGTCTGGTATTGTTCCCCACCCAAGAATTGGTATACGATGAGTTGCCATTATACACCTTCCCTAATAAATTTCTGTTTTAATTCTTCCAACTCATCACTCGTCAAGATTGCCATACCATTCTCCTTTTTTCATGATAATTAATATCATCCAATTATCTCCACCTTAAATTAGTAGTCGGCCTAAGCCATTTAATAAATATCTTACTCACTTCATTAGAAAATGCACTTTCGTTTCCCGAAGCATCATACGCTGTTACTGAGAAATAATACTTCCCATTCAGAGGTTCTGTTATTACATAACAAGCCCCAGTAGTTCCTTCAGGAATAGCCATACCTACATCCTTGCTGGTTATATCAAGATAAGCTCCACTGACATCACTCCAATAAAGTTTGGCTCCTGCTAAGTCAGTTAGAGGGGAACCATCTGTGTTTGTAGTAGGCCAATCCCAACACAGGGTCTTACTGTCATTAAAAGGCAGTCCTATCGCTATACCTATTCCTATTAATATTGTTATAAGTACACCTAACCATGTAAACCTATTCATCTTTGTGTCCTCCATTGCAGATGAGGAAAATCGGGATTCGGCTTGCCTTCTGAATCCTTCCATCTACCACCCCACTGTAATCCAAGCGATTCACCAATTATCCCACATTCCAGATAATCTGCTTCCCCATCAAGATCAACATCAATTTTACTCAACCATGTGGGGATACCATCCTTAACTACTGCAAAATCAAACGCTCTGCTCTTCTTTACCGGATTACCTTTATCATCAAGCCTCACTATCACTGGAATATGTTTACTGTTCAGTGTCCATGTAACTTTCCTATTCTGCTTCTCCTTAATCGGGGCCATGTCTGCAATATTTCTCTTAATATTTACCGCTTCCAGTGATTCCCTGCCCTGCGCATATAATGCCATCTGCTCAAGCTCTGTGGCATCTACTCTGGTAATCATCACTACAATACCGGCCTGCTTGCATCGTTCCTTGAATGCAGGTATAAGCTCAGGTTTTATGAACATTTCAGGGTCACGGCTCATAATATGTTCCAGAATTCCTCATTGGCTGCTTTGATAAAGAGTGGATCAATTCCAACGGCTGTTATCGTAGTAGTTGTAATGTTCGGATAAACACACCCCATGCAAACATCCTCAACTCTCGTATCGTAAGTTGATGAGGATGTAGACCTTGTAACATATCGCTCACCTTGATTTAACTGACGTTTGCAATGGTCGCAAATCACTATTTCTTTTTTCATCCAGCCCCCTCAATCGCCCCCCGATGCTTGGAACATGCGGGAATACAGCAGCCATGTGATAATATTTCAAGGAACTGATCCTCGATAGTCTTCAGTTTCTTCAATAAATTATCACCCCACTGCTCATGCGCACCACATACCGAAACTATTTCATCGCTATCGTTAACGATACAACAACAGCCACTCTGGTTTGTCCTCAATACAGATTCTCTTCCCTTATGGTATCCTTCGGCAAATCGGAACTGACTCTTATTTTCAAGATTACGCAACCTATCAATAATATTGTCATGGATATGTGCATTAAATTCTTTTGCCGTTTCCAAGTCTGCTATCTTCTGCCGGAATTTGGACAGTTCGCCAATAATATCTGTGTCTATTTGCTCCGGTGTCGGAGACTGTAAGGCCAGACCATCCGCATCAAGCATCAGGCTCACTAAGCCTTCTCCTTTACGTTTAGTCGTTACAATCTCATCATTTGCCGCCATTAAATCAGTATCAGGACAATCTGACGGCGGTTTACGCCCTACGAATCTATGGGTTAGACAAATGAATGTGTCGTTGCAGCCGCAACTTTCCATATCATATATCCTACTCATTGATAAGTCTCCCCGAAATCTGTCTTGACTGCTTTACATATTTATATTTCAAATTACTCCTGCACCAAGGGCAACCCCTGTGATTACGGCATGATCTATCAAAGCGTCTTGAATCCATATATGGCTTTCTCCAGTCTTTTCTGTTCGGGTAGTTCTTGTCAAAGCTCATCTAAATGCCTGATATGTGCTCATCATTATTTCCATCTAATAAAAAAACCCAACGCTAACAAACCCAGTAGCCCCAATATTAAAAACGTGATAACAGTATGCCTTACTGTCTTGGACGTATCATCCGCCCACTGCATCCATTTATCTATAAAAGCATGATGTTGATAATGGACTTCCCTGTCTACCCAGTACTCCTTCATTTTAGATTCTAATGCGTTCTCGATAACATCCCTTATTTCGTCCTTAGTCACATCCACACCCTCCCACAGGAATTAGAACGGTATATATTTAAGCCAGGGTGCCTGCGGGAATCCATCCCTGAGACCTTTTGCTATGCCCATCAATACAGGCGTCAAGATCAGATTGTATGGCGGCGGTATCATCTCCATGACAGCCGGGACAAACATGATTATCTGAGGTAGTGCTATTGCAATGCCCGACCTGATCAATCTCTCTATGATAGTTTTAATTACTGGACTCATATTATTATTCCTCCGTTTGTATCGTGTCGCTCTTTTGACAAGTAAGCCTAATAAGTATCTTTCTATACTTGTCATTCATATGTCCTAACCTGACATATTCTCATAACATGCTATTGCAGCATTTGCTGTCATTACACATTCCCGCAACTTTCTTATTGCTGCCGTCTGGTCTGGTGACGAAGGTGTTAAGTCATTAATTAAATATGCCAATTCCTTTGCCTTGTCCCTAATAGCAACGTATCTCTCTTGTTGCGTCCCTTGTGGGGGATGATACATAAAAAATACTTCAATCTCTTCTGTTTTCATAAATCTCCTTTTTAACAACTACCTATAACTCTTTACAAAGCTCATAGGATTATCCGCCAACTCCCTTAACCTATCTATTGCTTCAGGTAGGGTGTCAAATACAAGCGTATAGGTAACGTCAAATCTTTCATCCTTGACCCATTCATACTGCTTAATCATCCAGCCATTATTACATGGCATTAAACTGAAATAATAATTCTGAGGGTCCATATTATCCTCTTAGCCCGCCACATTTTCTTGTATCAAGCACCTCCACGTACTTAATCCTTTCCATATGGCGGGCAGGTGTTAAAACTGCCAATTCACCGCCGAGAAGTATGCAGCAGGCTCAATATGTGCCGTGCCACTTAGATTAGTCAACGCTGTTATTCCAACACTCGGATTCAATGTTGATACCAACCATACTCCGCCAACCTTGCTAATTACCTTGACAATATTTACGCCAATACCTGCACCTACTTTATCAGGAGTTCCTTCTTCCAGAGGACTGACGAATACTCCCCGTAACTCAGCTATGTCGTAGAATGTGGCAATAGTAGTTCCAGCACCGACTGCGAATTCACCTTCACTGAAGAGATATAATATGTCGCCTTGAAGATTTAGGCTGTTTAGATTAAAAGCGTCTGCGGCCATTGCCGGGATTGATACGGACAGGATAAATATTAATACTAAGATAAATTTTTTAAGCATAAAGTCCTCCTATTCTTCATAACCCATAACAACAATATATCCACTTCCACCATTGGTTGTTATGTTAAGGTTTCTATCTGTTCCTTGTGATCTGAAAGGTGTTCTAAGATTGGGTGCTGATATACCACCATTGGTAGCGAAACTTCCACCGACCAGATGTTTATTGTTTGCATCTTCGTTATCGAAGACTGTGATAAGAGTTGCTGTAGTACAGACAATCCAGAAGTCTGTAACTACGAATCGTCTTCCACTTGCAGGTTGCCATAAGAGATAATTTGTTACTGCTCCAGACCATGAATAACTTTTATGAACTGCATCATCTTCCCATGCCGGGCCATCATCTTTACTTGATCCTTTAAGTCCTGCACCTTTTCTACCCATTTATTGTCTCTCCGCAACTATGAAGGCATTGCCTTCCCTCTGATAATTCCAGTTATCTTTAATCCCCGGAACTAATGGAACGGCACTTTTTATCTTCCAGCCATTATTTTTAATCAAATCTGTCCACCAATATAATGATTGTTTATGAATATGTGTTTTATCCAACTCATATGCTGGTATAAAGTATTTCTTGCCATCTCCAAGCGGTACTATGACAAATAATACTTTAGAATTCAAATTTGTCAATAAACGCCTAATATCCTTTACTTGCATATGTTCAAAGGTATCTTTGCAGATGGTGTAATGAAACTGTATTTTGGGGAGGTCTTTTGATAAATATGAGGAAATTTCAGGATCAGCAGTATCTAAAACATATTGAGAAGTATCACAGCCATAGGCTTCACGGCCAAGCCATCGCAAGGCTTTAACCATGAAACCTTTGGCACAACCATAATCTAAGACTTTTTGCCCTCGTTTTATGCCCAAATAGTCTATAATGGCCATAGCCATTGGAATGGTTAAATCAGGAATCCACCGATAATCTGTATATAGACTAAGGCCGGATTGTATTCCTCGTTCAAAATATAGATAATTGTAGACTGACTTCCGGCTCAGTTTGAACCTCAGCGGGTTAAATAGCCATGTGTACGAGAACATTTATTGCAAGGTGATAAATCCTTACAGTCCAGATTATTATGTCGTTCTCTGAGTAATTCCATTGCAGGAGAAAACCATATTTTCTTAATATCATCCTTCTCCTTGATCTCCCCTATTACGAGTTCATCCTTAATAGTATCTGTACAACATTGTGTCACCTTGCCATTCCATTCTATAAATAATACCCGATATAAATAATCACATACTGCCGGACTGGTTACGTCAGAACATTCTTTCGCCACCGGACGGATGTATTCAAGCCAGGAGTCCAGACGTTCTATAACATGAACCTTATCCTTGCCCAAGATAGGCAGAAACACATCATTAAAGGTTTTTATATCTTCTTCTGTGGTATAGATTGAAACATTGGTTGCCACATGAAGATCAATTCGAGGGACATTTCCAAGCATACTGTAAATTGTCGGGAACTGAAAATGATTTGCTGTTTTCTTTAATACTTCTCCTTCTGCATCCCTGATATGACAGGTGGTAGCAAGAAGCACGTTATTATTTACTTCAAGAAGCGCCCTGCATACTTCTGTGATTCGTTCAGGAGGCCCGATAAGGCTGGTAAACAGTTCTATTCTGCCCTTTGATTTCTGCCCTATATACCGGATGATCTCAGGTAAATGAGGATATGATAATCCTTCCCCTAATCCATTAAGATTAAAGTTTATTCCCGTCCCAAAGGCTTCCACTGCCCCATTTATAACCATTTTGGCAAAGTCTAATGGCATAGAACCTATTGGACGCTCCATGTAACGCCAACAACATTCTGCACATTGCTGTAATGCGCAAGCATTAGTCAATTCCATTTGTATCGCCACTATATCAGTCGTTAATCTTTCATATGTAGTCATGTCGCTCCAAAAGAGTTACACAATGAGCAAGGTCAATTCTAAGCCAATTTGAATTATTTATCAGAAACTCGTCAATGCTCTGTTTTACTTCAGGATGAGTGCTATCATCACAAAGTATGGCATTTGTCATGCTGGAAGCCTGTTCAAGCTCTTTTAAAGTGTGAGGATATGTATGTGATGAATCAATGAAAATCATATCAAATGACGTAGGAAGCCCCCTTATCTCATCCTTTTGTAATGCCTTCATCACAGTCAGGCTGTCACCCTGTACGAAATGCCAGAACCCATAATTCCGGTACCTAAGCCACGCATGAGATAATGGATGTCTGTCTGCGCTGACCAGAAAGCCATCATTTGTGATGTTTGACAGCCAATAGGTAAACATGCCGGTTGAATGTGCAGAGTCCCCGCCTGTGCCAAGTTCAAGTATTCTGTGAGGCATAACCTTTGCACATGCGGCAAGATATGAAGCGCAAATAGGGACACGTAGCACGTTCAGCCAGAATGCCTTATCTGCATCCGAATGAAAGCATCTTTTATCTAAGTCTATAGCCCTATCCATAATACCGGGAGAATTCTGATCATAATCTTTCGTATCTGGCCACAGGCCATCCAACTCCATCGGCCTTGCATGGTTCTCCTGTATGACACCTGTGCCCATTACAGCCTCTAAGTCCACAGGAGGCGTACTTCTTTTCTCAAATATCTGCCAACCTGTACCCCATCCATAACCCTTGAAGTCAGGATAAATCACATGATAACGGTCTGCAAATATGTTATCAATTCTCATATTGTTCTCCTATTATGTCTTTGTGTTATAGTATCTGCCCAACGGCAATTTTCAGGAGTGTAATCACCATAAGGGTCAATACGATCTATAGTATGATTTGATGGTCTTTCTCCCATATCTTCCAAAAATGAGTTAAAAGAATTTTTCCATCTTTCACAAACTTTTACGCCTCGTCCACCATAATATTTATAAGCATCATGTTTTGGATTTTTACAACGTTCAATCATTCTTTCCCATGAATTATATGTAGTAGTTTCTTTATATCCTACTGTATGTCCATGTTTATAATTATTATTTTCTATACCTTTCTTACCAGTTATTTTTAACATACTTTGTCTTGCTACTTCTCTATTCCAACATCCACAAGATTTTGTATCACCTATTCTTAAAGAATATCCTGAAACAACTCGTTGCGTCCCACATTCACAAATACATAAATAATGATGATCTTTTCTTTTAATATTGGCATGGTGTTTAATTACTTTCCAACGTCCAAATTGTTTATTTTCCATTTGTTTCATAAAACAATTCCGCCTTTTCCAAGATGTTCCATTACTACTTTTACTGCTTGCTCTTCCCGTTCTGTCATTGGTCTATTATACCAGCCATTTTTCCTTAAAAGTTCCAATGTTCTTTCTTTTCTTTCCTGTGGTACAATTTGACACCATATCTCGGCTTCTCTCTCCAACCAATAACCAAAATTATTATTGACGCAAGGATCGGATACTGGATGCTTGAGTATGTCGTAAGAACGTGTGCCTCCCCATAAATGCACTATCTGAAAATTGCCTTCTTCACCATAGAATGTCCCTGTAGGTATGGCTCTCTCAGGATGAATATCATGTCTGCAAGGTACAGATATATAATTGTAATTCTTCTCCACTGCCCAATGATGTAACTGCTGTGCAGGTTCATACCAACCAGGGCCCCTCAATTGTCCTGAAGGTACAGGGCCATAAAGTTTAGTCCCGGGAGGCCAACCACGTTTCTCAGAGAATGGGCCGACATCTTCCAGGAATTTGTCATAATGAGCAAGGATGTTGTCTTTACGCTCGAAGTTAGGCCCCCAGTACATATAAGGGTCTTGATTCGCCCTGAACTCCTGTAATGCTTCTTTAAGTGCTGACATCCGGTACAGGGTAGCTGATGGATTGATAAACCCCTCCCCATGCCAATGGCCTATTGAAAATACATCCGGCCTCATCTGATCAATAAACCATTTAAGCCAGTCGTCCTGCAGAACCAATACATCCGGCTCCATAGTGAAAAGATAATCAGCTTCATAATGCTCTACAACATGGTCAAGAGCTGTGCCATGCCACATGGAGGCTCTATCATTCATTGCAACTTCCATCGGAATATTAAGATCATCTTCCATTGACCAATCCATGACCGGACGGATTGAAGGAGACCAGTCATAAGCATTGCTTACTATTACAATCTGGACATCTCCTATACCAGTATCGAATTTCTGTAATTGAGATATACAACTATCCTGCCAGAAGTAAGTGTGTGCAACAGGTATGGCAATTATTATTTTCATAGAAATTCCTCAAATGTTAATGGTTGTAATAATTCTTTTGCTATTTTATTGTTTATCGTAAAAGCACATTTATCACATGATGAAACATCTAAAGATTTATTGCCTCTATTCTGATAGTAATTTTCTATTTCAGTCCAATGACAGATTCTATATTTAGGATGAAAATATCTTTGAGCATCACTAAGTAATGATATGGAATTGCAGGGGAATACATAGCCTGAAACATCCAACCACGGTTTTATGCTATCCATAACACAATATTCGGCTTGATTTAACTTTTTAGGTTGGAACATAAATGGTTTACCCATATCTTGATAAGTCTCATGTATCTGATTCATTTCATAATCATCACTGAAGCACTCAGGTACAATTCTGATAAATTTCGTATTATATTTCTTTGCATACTCACCAATCTTCTTTAATTGCTCAAAATCTGATTTCCAATGAGTCCGCTTACCCTGATATTCCTTTTGTCCCACAACGTAACTCATGCCAATAGTCACATTGTCAGGAAATTCGTCAGGCAATTCTATTGTCTCCTGATAGTCAAGTGCAACCATTGAAATACGTATCCAGTCATAACATTTCAATACATGCTCAGGAATATATTTCAATCTAAGACCATTAGTAATTAATCCAAGTCGTAACCCTAAACCTTTAGCAAAATGAGTTATTGCATTAAAATCAGGATGAAGAGTTGGTTCTCCTCCTCCTGAAAATTCCACTGTCCTTATCCCAACTCTCATAAATTTTTGAATCGCCTTGCATGAATCATAATAATCCCATTGTTGTTTTAGTTCCCGTTCTGCTACAGAGCAGAATATACAGGATAAGTTGCATCTGTTTGTCAAGGATACCTGTAAGGATTCGGGACGGCCTATACCATTACGCAGGGCATTAAACATTTCAGGATGCCGGGCATATTTTTTGCCAGTTGAAGTGTAATTATCAAGATTTGTTTGCATGATATTCAGGTGCAGCCTTCCAGTATTTAGGGCCATTGGCACAACCAATCATGTTTTCAAGTTTGTAAAGTTCGTGATACTTCTGATCTTCTTCGTATAGACGATTACAGAGTGCTACAATCTCGTCTAAGCGTTCCTGAGTTTTAAGGAATCCGAAATGCCTTATCACAGGGTTTGACAGTTCCCTTAATTCCCGACCTGTGGCAATGCCTCTTATTTCCTCGTGTACCTTCTTAATCCAATATATAGAAGGCTTCACTCTAACCATCCTCATTTGCCAGTCCGCATAAACAGATATATCAGGATTTTCGCAAATGCTTCTATCCCACGCCCTGTAATGTTGTCGAGGTAGAGATATAAGATCATAGTCAAGTTTAATAAGTTCTGGTATCTTCTGAACATCTACTTCATCCATTGATTCATCACCATCAAGAATAATTGCCCAATCTGTTCGTGCAAGATGAACAGATATAGTCCTCATGTCGCCGAACCCCGGACATTGGCCGATATTATAAACCTTAGCCCCAAGTTTTCTTGCAAGTTCACGAGTATTATCTGTAGATTCGCAATCTACAACAATAATATCCTGCACAACTGATTCCATGCAATGAAATACACGCCTGAGATTTTCTTCCTCGTTTTTCGTATTGATTATCAGGCTTATACTTGACATGATTCCTCTTTCCGGCTTTTTTGATTCAGGAGTTCTTTTAATTTAGCCGATACATTGGAAACATCCTTAATAGTCTCCTTAAATAAGTCCGGCATAATCTGTTTTATGGCCTCTCTAACCAATTCATGTGAATGCCGTTCACCGCAAGGATGCTTGCAATCGTAATTACCAAAACAGGGGCCTATTATTGGGCAAACCTTAGAATATACAGGCTCAAGGAAGCGTTGAGCGCCATTGGATAAGGCTGCTGTAACCCGTGCTGAACCTGAGCCGAATGTTATGACCATAGGCACATCAAATACACCTGCTACGTGCATGGGATAACTATCAATACCGACAAATAATTTAGCTTGAGATATTACATAAGCTGTTTGTCTGAACGATAGTTTTCCTCTCATATCTATAAGCTCAAATTCTCCATTGCCGAGAATATAATCATTCTTGCCACCTATCTGAATTATTGGCAATCTTGATTTATTCAATGCCATATGAAAATTAAGATAAGTCCTGAATTTATGACTTGTTGTATGAACGACAATATATTCAGCAGGCAAATTATCAATAGGATCAGGAATTATCTGAGGCCGGTTAAATGGAACACCAAGCATTTCTGAGTATATCCGGGTCAATGTGGAATCTCCTGCACCCCAATTACCTGTTAATACTCTAAACTCATGAGGTATATAGACATATTCGTAATCGTGGATAAGGGATGGTTGCCAGGAAATTACACCATCTACCAGTCCTTCAACAATATTATGGTATTCGGGTTTAGTCATATACCATAGCGGGGTATCGGGGTGTCTCTGCCGGAGGCCCGGAAAACATGATGATGTTATCAGCACGTCACCCGCACTACCCCGCTGAACAAATAGTATAGCCTTCTTCTTCTCTTTTGGTTGCTTAATATCGTTAACTATGGGTATCCAATAATTATGAAATACCCGATCTGCCCCGAATGACTCGATGGCATTTATTGAATGTCCCATATTGGCAGTTCTGTAAGATGGTTTATCCTTATTCTCATAGGCTTCTATAATCTTGTTTACCAGATCGTCTTCATCTGTTTTGTAAATATTATGGGTTGCCACTCTCTCGTCTTTAGTTGGGTATGATCTGACAGGCTTAACTCCGGTGATTTCACAGATATTAGAAAAACCCGTATGGCCTGGAATTAATATCGGCCTCTGACAAAAGAGGGCCTCGACGGGGGTGACACCGAAGCCCTCAGAGACGGAGGTTGAGATAATCAGGTCAGAACAATTATAAATCCTGTTTAAGATATTGTCCGGCCAGCCATAGTGAGGAGTAAAATTCATGGGGAATGATACATCGGAATCGAAATTATTGCCTACCTCAAGCCCTTCCATTTTACATCGTTTTATTAAATCTATAGGCTCACCATGTAACCATTCATCTATAGCAGCAGTATGAAGATATAGCCTTGCATTCTTTATTTCTTTTTTTACTCGCTTAAACGCCTTTATAGTTGCTATCAAATCCTTCCTGACTGTATTACGGTTCACATTGGAAATAACAAAATATTCAGGCTTCATTCCTACAGATATACGATCCAATGCCCTTTGATCTTCTGTTGTGGGATAAAATACGTTTGAATCAACTGTATCTGGGATATAAATCA
>ERZ1292625.563-Hain-H41-01um-R1-563-length-54462-cov-56_pt1 | contig 26916 bp, 39 predicted proteins | sample MGYA00564400_ERZ1292625 | MGnify/ENA primary metagenome ERZ1292625 (study PRJEB36523, sample SAMEA6512639) | groundwater metagenome | collected 2019-01-08 | study: AquaDiva: Metagenomics assemblies of 32 groundwater samples | reverse complement strand
ATCGCTGCTTCCAGCGACTCGATTTCACCCAGCCCTTCGAAGGTATCCCGGTCCATGACGGCATTGAATCCGTCCATGCCCTCGATCACGCTGACCGAGAACTCAGAACCGATGATTCCATCGAGGTGCTCGGCGGACAACGACTTGCCGAGGTACTCACTCAGAGACATGATATTCCTCCTACTTCGCGGAAATGAACCGGAAACCGATCATGCCTAACGAGCTGCCAGCATTTTGTAGAATGCCTGCAACGCACCCGGCAGCTTGCTGACGACCTCGGCGATCTTCACCAGCGCCTTCTCGGCGGCCGAATCTTCCGTTTCGACCTCGGTGTCCTTGCGGACCAGCGTGCCCACCAGGAACAGATCGATGTTGCGTGCAGTCGCGCCCAGCCCGGCTTCGGCCAGGAACTTGGCCTGTACGTCCATGCCGGCCTGGAACAGGTACGGCACGGTGAACTTGTAGAGCGCCAGCGGGCCGTAGCTGAAGTCGGGAAGCACGACTGCTGCACCGCCGGTTCCACCGCGGGCGTAGCAGAGTGCCGTCAGCGGCATATCCTCAACGAAGGCGTCGCTGTTGCGGCTGCTCTCGCGGAAGTTGACCTTGACGTACTGCGCGATCTCTCGCGTGTCGGCAGCCAGCGGTTCGATGTACCCGGTCATGCACTCGGCGTAAAAGTCGAAGTCCGACTGGACGTGAACCGTGTCGGTCTCGGTGGCGTTGGCCGCGGTCAGCAACGTCGAGCGAAATGGGAACACCGTCGGCCGTGCCAGATCGGGGTTGAGCTGATTCAGCCCCTTGACGTAGGACAGCCACTGGCTGCCGGGAGAAGTGCGGAGATTGAACTTGAGGCTGCCCATGATCGTCTCCTGCCGAACGGCCGATTCTCGTTCCGTTCGGCCGGTCAGACCATGCGGTTGAAGGACAGAGCACCCGCCCGGCAGGCGCAGCGTGAGGTGCAATCAGACACCGCACCTGCCGGGCGAAGGCCCTTCGTCGAGGTGATCCCGCACGGGATCATCCAGACTAGTTGCGACCCACGGCCTTCTTGATGTAGCCGTTCAGCATCAGCTTTACGAACGTCCCGTTCGCCGCGGCGATGGTCGCGTGCGCGAAGGCCGAGGCCGGGGTGTCCAGGCTCGTGATCCAGCCCGCGCCCTGGGCTTCCAGGATGCCGTCGATGTCGTTCTCGCTCGTCACTTCCTGGTGGACCAGGAGGGGACGGACCGAGGCCAGCGACGGGATGCCGTTGGACAGCACCGAGCCGGCCGCGGTGACGGTCGAGCCGCCGATGCCGATGCCGGGCTGGTAGCACATGACCGGACCCTCGGCCACATCATCCTTGTTGATGCGCAGCCGGAGGAACAGCCGCTCCAAAATGTAGGCGAAGTCCGTCAGATCGGTGATCACGTCCGTCGCCTGTCGCATCCCGACGTGGACGCCGAAGGAGTTGATGACCATTTCTTCGCCGCGGCTGATCCGACGGGTCTGACTGATGTTGCAGTCCACGTCGTCCTTGCCGGTCAGATCGCGGAAGAAGAACCACTTCTGGCCGGACGTGATGATGGCGCCGGCACCGGAGCCGACGAGGCACGCGGTGTCGTAGCGCCAGTCCTCGCGCCACTCCACGATTCGAATCTTCTTGTCGCCGAGCAGGTAAGCACCGGGTTCGTTCCGAACGGGGGTCAGTTCTGCCATGATGTCTTTCTCCTCACTGTGAGCCGTCGCTCAAGTCTTGATCTTTTACAGATCGTCAATTGCGTCTACTGCAAGAACGAAGCGAGTCGCGGACGGGGCACCGACTGAAGGTTGCCCATGACCACGACTTCTTCTTCATCCGCACCCATCAGCTCGGCGGGCAGGGACTCACCGAGCAGGGGGCGATCTTCCACGCCGGTTGCGCCGAACATCCGCTGCTCTTCGACGGTCAACCCGCCCAGGAGCTTCGTCTCGACCTCGACGGCCGAGAAGACGGACGGAACGTACTGCGACAGCACCGGCTGCAGCAGATCGTCGTAGACGGCGCTGTTGAACGACTGCGACAGGACGGCGATGGCCGCACCCGGCGCGTAGTTCCAGAGCGCACGGCCTCCGCCGACCGCCAGCCCGAGCTTCAGCCCGAGCTTCAGCCACTTCCTCCAGCCCTCGCTGCCGAGGTGCTTGGAGAGCAGATCATTGATGACCCTGGCGGACAGCCCGGCCGGGAGGGCGAGCCCACCCTGCACGAGCAGTTCCTTTGGGAACATCTCGAACGCACCGAAGCCCAGATCCTCGATCATGGGCAGTTCCTCTTCGTAGTCCATGGTTCCTCCAATCGACTCCAGGGGTTTGCCCGTGTCGAGGCTGTACTTCTGCGAGCCAACCGCCATATGCGTGACCTGAAGCCCGGCAGCCCGTTCCCGTCGGCAAAGATCCAACATCCTGGGAGCACCGGGCTCCAACAGCCCCTTTCGGGCCATCACGCAGGACATTGGATCTTTACGGCCACGTTTGACGGCCACCACTCCGTACTCCGGGTTGACCCGCGAGTACTTCTTCCCCGGCTTGCCGTCGGGGAGCTGGAGTCCGTCAATGGTGGCGACGTTCGGCATGATCTAGCCCTTCAGCTTCGACGCCACGCAGGCGCGGTAGCCGGCTCCCTTGCCCTTGCACGCCTTCGCAGCCGCTGCAAACTTTTTCTGCTGCGGCGTCTGGTAGGCCGTGCTGCCGGCGCGGGTCGCGGCCACGCGACGGTTGCCGGACAGACGACCCTGGCCGGGACCGCCGAGCTTCGAGCTCATGCACGACTTGAAGTTGCTGCCCTGGCCCTTGCAAGCCTTGGCGGCCTTGGTGAACTTCTCCTTCGCCGTGGTCTGCTTGCCGCTGGGGCTGGACTTGCTCTTGCGGCCCAGCCGTTCACCAGCAGCCTGCCGGGACGAGGAGGCGACGTAGACGAACTTGGTGCCCTTCCCACCGCTGGCCGGACGAGCGCCGGTGCTCTTGCGGCAGTTGAAGCCGCCACCCTTCTTGGGCTTGCAGACGAACGGGATGCCATCGATGTTGCCCAGGCTGGCGAGATCTGCCGCCACTTCGCCCAGGCTGCTCTTGCGCTTTGCCATGATCCTTGCCTCCTCTTGGAGTCTAACTAGGCCACTGGAGCCTAGAGTGTGGAACCTGTTGATGTCAAGACCTCTTGCTCTTGCGACCGAGCCAGAAGAAGAACGTCGGCACCGCGACTATGAATACCAAGCTTCCGATCGCCAACGGCACCCAAATCTTTGCCGATTCGTCGGCTGCTCCCTTCATGATTGGCCCGACAAGTGGGTCAACGAAATCGCCCAGCCAGTCAGGCATTTCGGATTTCTTGCCCGACTTTTCGGCAGGTTCGGCAGGCTTGGCGTCCTTCGAAGCGAGCTTGAATGCCTTGCGGACAGCCAGACGGCCCAGCTCTTCGAGATCGTCGTTGTACTTCCTGACTTCGGCCTTGTAGATCGGGGCAAGCTGTTTGGCCGCCAACGCCAGCACGCCGGAAAGTCCTTCGAAGCCTTCGAGTGCTTGCGACTTGCAGAACTCAGAATCGCCAACGACTTCAATCTGCATATGACCCATCATGCACCTCAGATCTTGTAACTTCTGGTCTTATAGATCATGTGCTTCGGAGGATACCAGCCGGCAGGCTGATTCAACGAGCCGTCCAACGGCAACCATTGACTTGGAGCACGGGGCGGAATGCCAACCAAGATCAAGATGTGATTCCAGTCGCCTTCACGTCTTCCCTGAAGACTCTTCGTTTCCATGATGTGAAGCTTGACCGGATAGCCGACCGCACCGAGCAGCGCGGCCAGCAGCGAGGAGTAGTCGTCGCAGTCACCACCGCCCCATTCCAGCGTGCGAAGCGGGTGCTGATAGGTGTCCACGTTCTGAATGTCGCGGGTGTAGCGGACCATCGAACGGACCGTGTTGAAGATCGCAACCGGCTCGTGCTTCCAACTCTTCTCGGGAACGCACCAAGTGCAATTGCCAACAGCATTCTTCGTGCCGCACTTGCCGCACTTGTAAGAGCTGCCGTCCGAGTTGAGCATCCCCTGAACCCAGCCGGCCATCGAAGCCATCGGGCCGATCACATTGACCGTCTTGCACTTGGTGCATTCGCCGCATTTGCTGGCCAGGATCTTTGTGGCGAAAGCACGGAGCTTGGGGTCGATCGTGCCCTTCTTGATTTGCTGTTTGATCAGCGCAACACGCTCGTCTACGTTGCCGCCAACCTTGTGCATTTTGAGATGGGGATCTTTGCCATCACCGGACATAATCTGTTCGCCGAATGACCAGCCGAGGCCATCCTTGACGCCTTCCAGACCCTGTTTGGCGGTTTTGATCCCGGAGACGATGTTGGCAATGCCGCTGAACAAGTCGATGACGTTCATGCAGCCAGCCTACAGACCGACTGCATGAACGTCAAGGGTGAGCTATTCGGGCTGGGCTTCAGGCAGCGGCGGGTACTCCCGTTCGTCGGCTTGCTCCGGTTGCTCCGGTTGCTCCGGCTGCTCCGGTTCTTCGGCAGTGTTGCCGTTGATGGCGTTGATCACCAGCTTGATTTCGTTGCGGATCACCTTCCACGTCCGGGCAGCTCCGATTTCGGACAGCTTGCCCCTGGTGTGGAACATCTCGCAAACGCCCTTGACCGCCTTGATCACGCCATCTTCGTTGCCATCATTGGCCCGCTTGATGATGATGTTGACCACCCTCTCCCACTGCTTGATGCCGGAGAGCTGTTCCAAGATGGTCATCATCGTGTGAACGATAACTCGATCATCGTTGTTCTTTTCCAACTTCTCGAACATCGGATCGAGGTTGGACGGCAGCGGGAAGTCATCCTGCGTGGCCGGCTTGGCCTGCTGCTGGTTGGCCACGACCATCGCCTGCGACGGAGTGCCATTGCCAGTCTTGTTTGCGTAGACAGCAGCAGCCGAACCGATGACGCCGGGCAATGCCTGGATTGCATCGCGGGCAAAATCCCAAAATCCTTCAGTCATCACCGGTTGCTGTTGTGGAGGAGAGATCAACGCTGCTGCTGCCTTGATGTCGTTGAACTCGCGCAACATTTCGCCGAGGCTTCTGTTGGTCGTCTGGATGGGTGCCGGCTTGTCCCGGATCGCACGCATCTCCATCTGCATGAGGTCGAGCTGATGCTTGAGTTCGTTCTTCCCGCCGAACGACTCCATGATCTTCGGCAGGAGTGGGACGAGCAACGGCGAAAACAACATGATCGCTTCTTTCAGCTCGTCGAGCAGACGCGGACGGGGCTCCGGCTGCGGAGGCGGTGGCGGCTTGAGTGCGTTCATCATGCCGACGAACGTATTCAGCAGCTCCACGGGATTGATGGCCGGACTGGATTCGGGCATCGGGAACGGCACAGGCGGGGGGGAGGGTTGGGGTGACTCCAACTTCAACAGAAGCTGCTGGAGAAGGGGAAGGACGCTTTGATCCTGCGGACGCATCATGTCCTTCATCATCGGCAGCAACATCACCATCATCGGGTCCAACTTGCCCTGGTTGCCCGACAGATCTTTGACCATTGCGATCAATTCTTGTGGGGTTTGATGCTTCTCCGTCGGCTCCTTTGCCAGCTTCTCCATCATCAATCGTACGATCTGAGCAGCCTCCGACTTCTCGCTGTTTACGCCCGGAGCACTCAAACGACCGATCGTGCCGCGTGGCATCTCGCCGGCCGGGGTGATCGTGTAGATGACGTACTCCAGATCGCCGTAGTTCGGACGCAACCGCTTGTTTACGAAGACCGCAACGTCTCCGTCCGCCTCGATGTCCTGCATCGAGTAGTCGTTGATCACCGTCAGCTTGCCGTCCGTCTCACGACGGTAGATCCGAATCCGGTCCGCGTCCGGCAGCACCGCTTCAATCCGACGCGTCTCGGCTGCCTTGGCCTGTGCTATCGGGTCCGTACCGCCGATGATCCGGGTCAGCTTGCGGTCGGCCTTGGCGGCCCGGTTCAAGGCTTCGTCCTTCTCTTTAAGCGCCCGTGCCGTCGCTGCGGCGTTCGCACGCTGCTCTGCCGTCTCCCGCTTGGCATCCACCAGCTCGGCAGGAGGCCCGATCAATTCGTCCAGTTCGTTTGCCATGATGGTCAACCTCTCCGTTCCGCGGCTCGCATCTCGAGCCACGACTTGATGAACGACAGCCCGCCGATGATCTTGGGCACCGGAAGCGGGAACTTCTGACCGAGAAGCCGACCGAACTGACTGATCTGCGTGTCCACCGCGCCGTTCACGTCCAGGGCAATCAGCTCCTCCAGCTCATCGAGTACTTCACGGATCTTCTTGGCCAGCAGGTCACGCTGACCCTTCGGACTCGTCTCCAGGTACGAACCAATCAAAACACGAAACTTGCCCTTAATGCTGCTGTCCGCTTTCTCAAAGATCTCCACGATCGGCTCGTTCACTTTGCACCTCCGATTTTAATTTTGCCGACAGCCTTCTTCATGTCGTCGTCCGTTGTGTGAAGGTAGATCTGCGTGGTCGTGATGCTCTCGTGACCGAGCAGCTCTTTGATCGTGTGGATGTCCACGCCGTTATTCTTGAGCATCGTGGCGAACGCGTGCCTCATCTTGTGCGGCGTCAACCACGGACAGCTCATGACCTTGCGGATTCGTCTGACGTGACCCTCGACACTGCCCGGCGTGACAGGATTGTCCGGGTTTGACGGACTCGGGAACAGCCAGGGACTGTCGATCTTGGTACGGAACTGGTTGTACTTCTGCAAGATTTTGAGCATATCGACGTTGATCGGAACGACCCGTTCCTTGTCGCCCTTGCCGAAGACTTCGAAGTACGGGCCAAGATCCTTGCTGCGCTTGATGCTGTTCACTGGAAGTGTGCAGGCTTCGTTCACCCGCAGTCCGGTGTACGGCAGCAACAGCAGCAACGTGCGGATCGGTTCGGCATCCTGCTCGGCCAAGTTCAGGTACGTCGCCAGCATTTCCCCGGTGACGACTTTCTGCCGGCGGTTCGGGATCTTGGGCAGCTCCGTCTTGGTCGCCCCCTCGGGCATGGCAACGCCCCGCTCACGCAACCAGTCCATCAACCGTCGACCGCCGAAGACGAACAGCCGGGTCGAACGCGGCTTGATGCCGGACGCAATCAGCCACCCGGTGAAGTCTTGGATGATCGTGGGCGGGGCGGACGCAAAGGTCAATCCCGTCTCCTTCATGTAGGCGATGAGCTTGCGGGCTCCCTTCATGTAGGAGCGGGCAGTATTGCCCGAACGCAGGGCACGGAGGTAGCTCTCGAAGTCGTTCAAGGTCGGCATGAAGGGTAATCTAGTGGCAGCGGGGTGGGTCTGTCAATGGGGTAACTACGAACCGCCCCGGCAGCCGTGAAATGGGGCCAAGTGGATTTGAAGGTCGAAGTGGTCCGATGTCAGCTTGGCTGCCGGGGCGGAAAGGATCAGACGGGGGTGGGCTCGTCGGCTGGTTCGCTGGCTTCGGCTGGCTCGTCGTCAGTCACCGCCTGGGGGGCTGGAGGATTTGGGGGACTGGGGGATTCGTCATCGTCATCGTCGTCCCAAGGTTCTTCGGTGTCCTCGAACAGGCTCGTGCCGTAGGCGTCGATCTCTTCCTGGGTCAGCTCACTGCCGTCCGACTTCACGATCTTGAGCCCGAAGTCGGAAAGCATCGCGATCAGCGTGTCCATGTCGGGCGGCCCTACGTCATCTTCGGCCAACGCACCGGAACGCAGACCCTCGATGATCTTGAGCAGCTCCGGCAGCAGTACCGACAACAGAGCCGTCACGCCGGTCGCACCGTTCGCCGCCGCACCGAGGAAGCGGGCCAGCGACGAGACGAGCTTGAGCGCTGGGTCGATCTTGACGGAGAAGCCGGTGACCTCGATGTTGCCGTTCTCATCTTTGCTGCCGAAGATCTCCAGACAACCGATCGTGTAGTTCTCGGACATGATGCACCTCGTTGGTGGTGGGCGACGGATCGAAGCGTAGGGTGAACAACGGAAGATGTCAACTCCAGAGCCTGAGATATTGTCCGGTTGAGCTTACAAACCATCGATGCCCCGGATGCAGGTAGGTGTGCGGTGCCCACCAGGGAGGCGTGATCACAAAGACTTCATCGGCTACGCGATCGAGTTCCATCAACGCACGTTCCGGGTCTTCGACGTGCTCCAGAACATGACTGGCGATCACAGCACCAAACTGCTTGTCCTTCCAGGGGAGGTGCATGGTGTCGCAAGTGCAGGCCAGCTTACCCGATTGATCGCAAGATGCCTTTGCTGCCACGTCGCAGTTGACATCGCCCCATCCTGTATGCCCAAGCAGGAACACACGCAACGAGCTGCCCTTGGTGCCACAACCGACGTTGAGCAACGGCTTGCCGCGGGCGTTTGCAGCCCGTCGGGCCCGTTTGGCAACTATCTCCGGGCGGATCATCACGTCAATGGCGTAAGCACCGGCGATGTAAAATGAAGCGTATTTGAGGATTTTGAGGATCATGTGTCTGTACTCGTACACTTCCATTCCATGAAGCTGTTCATCAATGTTGATCGACTTCGCGCTACTTGTTGTCCAGTCCTGATATTCTCTAACCAATAATCATCATCTTCATCATGTTCGACGACGAAATAAGCGTAACCAATTGTCTGATTAGGATCGGGACGATCATAGTTGATTCTGCCTCTGTTGATAAATACTTTTGGAATGACAATCATTCCTTCATATCTCTCTTCAAGATTTTGTTCTGAAATTGTGTTAAGTGTATATGCTTCGCAAGAAGACCATATTCTTCGAGCCTGATCATAATTTATTTCTGTCGAAGGGTAGAAACGCGGCGAAGATGATTCTCTCTGCGGTTCTTCCGCCGGGCCACGCGGGTTGACGACCGGCAAACCGTGTTGCGTCAAGACCAAGCTGTTGTCCAGCAATGCCCGCGTGACTTCCTCGGGAGTCGGCCCACGTCCACCACTGCCACCATCGGACGGTTGAGCGGTCAACAGACGCAAGATCTGCTTGATTCGCTCACGATTGATGAATCCTGCATCCCATGTCGCTTTTCGGGCAAACTGATAGATTTCGTTCTCGTGGTAGTTGTCCGGGAGGATGAAGGCGTAGCTGTCTTCAGTCATCTGATCATCATCGTCGAGTGCATCGCCCAACTCCCGCAGGATGGACGCCTTGTGACGCTTGCCGATGACTGCGATGGCGGTGAAGATTGCTGCTGCTGCGAGCAGCGTGACGCCGATCAAAAGGCTTTCTCGATTTTCCATCGAAGTATCTTCCTCCGGCCGGCGAGGTAAGCTCCGTCCGGAGGAAGACTCACGCCGCCGCCATTGCACTCAGGGGGTCCACCTCCAGATCATCAGTCAACCGGCACGAAGATCAAGCACACATCCATGGTCGCCGCTGCATCGGACTTGTTGACGTACAGAACAGTCCCGGCAGGCGTTGTCGTGGCCGGTCCGATCGCTGTCAACAATACGCTGGCAACGTCTGTTGCGAAGGTTGCCAGAGTGTTGCCACCGGCAGCCGGAGCATTGCGAACGGTACAAGTCGAAGCACCCGCGCCTGCCAACGTGATCTGCATCAGGGCAAACGCCAGCCGGGACTTCGCCGGGGTTGTCGCAGCCAGGGCGACATCAGCACCGGCGATCACTGCCGAGGCGTGGATGTAGGGCACGCTGACCCCGAGGACAGATTCCCGTGCGACCTGTGCCGAGCCGAACGCCAGCAGAGCAGTGGCCTGACTCGCCGTGATGACGCCGGGGAGATCGGTCGTACCGGCTCCGGCTGTGCTCATGAACCAGACGATCAGCAGGCGTCCTGCGATGAGAGAATCAGACCGTCGCAGGAATACCGATCCACCGAGTACCGCGTCGTTGACGACGCCGAGACCGGCAAGGGTTCCTGCTGCTGCCGTATTGATGTTGTTGGACAGCATATTGCCGACTCCGCCCGCGGCATCCCGCAATGCCACCGATGATCCGCCGACCGGAGTTGTGGTCGTCATCAGTGCAAAGGCAACCCGACCGTTCACAGGGAAGTTGGCATTGAACAACGTCACATCGTCAGCACCACCGGCACCAACGACGATGGTATGTTCTGTAACGAACAGAGCTCCTGCATTGCCGACCGTGACAGCAGCCATGATTGGAAGGGACTTGGGATCAATGGCCTGACCGATTTGAGCTACCTTGAATTCGCCAGCCATGTTACACCGCCTTCCAGAAAATCAAAAGTCTGCCTTCGATCACGCCTGTTGAACGTCGCAGGTACACGGCAGCGGCACTGGCTACAGAGTTTCCGGTGCCGATGATTCCGGTCGTTCCTGCTCCATGTGCTCCGCCGAGTGCTGCTCCACCACCTCCGGCCGTATCCCGCAGTGTCACTGTCCCAGCACCGGACATAGTGTAGAATACGCTGAAAGCGATCGAGACGCCGGCTGCCGGGACAGTGGGCATGGCAGCCATGATCGTCACGTCGTCGGCCGGTGCAGCACCGGCAGGGATGTAACCGCTGGACACAAACATGGGATCGAAGCCGAGTGCCCCGGTGTCCAGTCCGGCCAGCGTGGCGAACTGCCTCGGGATCTGATTTTTGTTGAGTTCACCTGCCATGGGGTCACCTCATCGGACGGGGAGAGAAACCGAAGCTCCTCTCCCCATCAGAAACTGCTAGTTGGTGGTGCAAGCGAACGTGATCACATCAGCGGCCGACATGACGGCACCGGCATCCTCGACAGCCAGTACCCATTCATTCACGCCGGACTGACGGAAGATGGCACTGACAGTCGCCGTGGATCGGAAGACACCGGCCACTTGGATGTTGAACGAGGTCAACACCGGCTGTCCGGTCGAAGGAACGGCGGCGATCCCGATCTCCGGGGTGCCTGCCGCAATCCACGTTGCCACATCCGCGGCAGTGACGGTGTACTCACCGCGGCAGAGCAATTTGTCGGACGAGAGGGTTGACCCGGTGAATGCCGCGGCAGAAACGATTTGACGTGCGCCGGCAGTGCTCTCGGCGAGCGCCGGGTTGCCCACGTCGATCCGCTTGGTAAACAGTGCCACGACGCCGACAGTCGCGCCGACAGTCATGTTGACCGCACGGACATCCGACTGACCGTTGAGGTTCACCCTGGCGGCGAAAGCGGTCGCGTCGTTGGCTCCGTTGACTGCGCTTCGTTGCCATTCCAGATTGGTTGCCGGAGCACCGGCGGTCGCCGTCCAAACTTGGGCGATTCCTCCGGTAGTGACCGTGATCGTGTCCAGCGCATTCACGCCGGCAGCGACGAACCGTACCCAGCCGACCGGCAGCCGACCGACATCACGCACCGGCTCGAAGGCCAGGGAAACCGGCTCGGCGAATCCACGGCACCGGAGATCTTCGATTTGCGCCGCAGTCACGGCAGCCAGCGACGCAGTGACGTGGACGCGGGCCAACGGGATGAGGCCGGCGATCAGCGCCGGATCGGTCGGGGTCGCCGGGGCAATCGCGTTGGCTCCCTGACGCACGGCGAACGCGGCCGCGGTCTGATTCCAAACCACGAGATCCACACGGTTATCCGCGAGCGAAGCCGCGGCGATCACGATTCCGGCCGAGGTGCCGATGGTGGCCAGACGACCGCGATGATCGTAGGCCGTGCCACCGAGCTGCACGCGGACCGACATCGCCGGGGCAGCGAGTGCCTCCACGAGTGCTTCGGTGGAAGTACCGAGAATCTTGCCCTTGCCGAGCAGCGCTGTGGGAAGTGCAGGAGCAGAAGTTGCCAGATCGGCACGAACCTGAGTGACCGCAACTGCCAGCTTCCCTTCGGTGACGGCGAGATCGGCGAGCTTCCCTTCGGTGACGGCGAGATTGGCGAGCTTGCCGGTCGTGACCGCGAGATCGGCAATCTCGGCCGTCTCGATGGCCAGTCCGGGCAGATCTACGTCGATCGCAGGCGACCCGGACGAATGGGTATCAGAGCTGGGCAGGTCGAATGGAATCTGAGCCAACGACGGATCGAGGCTGCAAACGACCGAGCCTCTCCCGACCGAAAAAGTACAACCGAGAGTCGTCGCACGGAACGGCTTCGCAGTCTTGATCTCGACGGCAGTGGCACTGAGCCACTGCAAAATCTCGTAGGTGCCGTTGTTGGTCAGGACCGTGCGGTCGTGAATGATCAGACGATCGCCGTTGACGATCACTGCATTACTGAATGCAGCAGTCGCCGAGTTGAAGATGTACCGGCTGACAGCGACATCGATCGTGCCGTCGGTGCCGGTGTACTTGTTGGACGTGGCAACCCGCTGCATCGAGTGAAGGCGCATTGCCCTGACCCGGAAAGCGAGAGAATCGACAGACTGCATCCCACGCACCCGGAAACGAACTCGTTCGGTATCCCGCTGAATGACCGACCATTCGGGCGAACCGGCAACGACGCCGGCACCGGGAGTCAGAGCATCCAGAGCTACGCCGGTCGCAGCCTCAGCCATGACGGACCAATCACGCGGGCCGGCATCCGTCACGCTTCCGCCGGGGCTCGTGGTGGCTTCGATGACGCAAGTGGTCGTGCCGGGACCGGGAGTTCCCAGCCGGGCACCAAGACTGATCTGCGTTGCCGCATTGATCGCAGCGATCAAACTCAAGTTGGTCGCTGCGCCATCGGCTCCGATCGTGACTTCAAACGGCGTTGCTGCTGCGGCCCGGAAGGTATAGACTTCGGATACAACAGCGCCGCCCAGCGTGATCGTTTCTGCCGCAATCGGATTGGATGCAGTGGTGAAAGAGAAGGTTCGGGTCTGGACGACCCCGCCGGCACCGGCAGCCTGGGAGCCTTCGGTGAACTCCAGCTCGGCTTGATCTGGCGCTACTGCCACGTCGTTTTCGAGCAGTCCATGAAAGAAATCGATGCAGTCGGTTGCGCCGGTAATCGTCCCGGTGTCTTCAGAGTACAGCCTCGTAGTCATTGCATTTCCTCCGGCGGGTGAAGTGATTTGCCTACTGCAAAAGCCCCACAATTTTCATGATGTAAGCAGAAAGCCCGCCGGCAGTCAAGCCAAGTCCGGCAAGGATACCGATGAGCTTGGCTTCTTTGAGGGTCCATGTAGTTTGAATCTTTTTGATGTCGGCGATGTCTGTTCTGATCTCGACGACAGTGGCCTGTAGATCGGTCACCTCCTTCTGGGTCAACGGAAGTTCGCAGAATCCATGAACGTCTTTGAGATCTGCAACATCATCCCTGAGCTGTCGCAGATTGTCTTTCATGGATTCGAGTGTTGCCGAGACGTAACCGATAAACTGTTGATCGATGTCACTCATTGGTCAAGAGTAAAGCGAGTCGGAATTTGAAGGCAAGAAGAAAGCTGTAGCCGTTTGATTTCATGGAGTTTGGAGAAGTCTTGAAGGTTGAAAAGGGACAACCGGACGAACGGACCAACCGGGCTAACCCGCAAATCGGGGTAACGTCCCGCGAAACTAGGGTATCCCGCAAACCGGGGGGACCTCCCGCGGGAATGGGGTATCCCGCAATCCTAGGGTATGTACCCTGGCAAGGATAAACTCCCGCGAATCGGGGTGATAGATTCGTTAATGATATTAAGGATTGAAGGTACAGAGTCAGAAAAGGTAGAAGATCGAAGCCACCTAGATTCGCGGGACATCCCCCTGCTTTGCGGCATACCCCCGATTTGCGGGAGTCATTTTCGCGGGAGGTTGCCTAGTTTCGCGGGAGCATGGGTACGATTCGCGGGAGCGTTACCCCGGTTCGCGGGACGTTACCCCGGTTCGCGGGAGGTCGTCCCGATTCGCGGGAGCGTTGGTACGATTCGCGGGAACAGACAAAGGACACGACGGCAACGTCAAAAGCATGACCTCTGCCTCAAGAAACGAAACAACCCGGCCAACCATGCGGCTGACCGGGCTGCTTCGATGCCAGCTATGCGATGATCTGCCGTCAGGTGGCTGCCGGCGTCTCGGGCATCGTCACCTTCGGGCCTGCCTTCTTCTTGACGACCTTGACCGCAGGCTCCGCAGCCTCCTCGGTAGCCTTCGTGCCACGGTTCAACGGCTTCGAGACGACCTTTTTCTCCTGGATCGCCTTGTCGGATTCCTTGGCCTTGTTGAATTTCTCGTTCCCGACCTTCTTCTTCTGGTTCGTCTTGGCCGCAGCTTCACGACGGCACTTCCTGCACTGCGACTGCGGCACGATCTTTTCGTTCATCAACCGCGTGCCGAACGTCTCCTCCAGCGGACCGGATGCCTTGCACTTCGGGCATTCCTTGAACTTCGGCAGGTTGTCCGCCGTCCGCACCACCCGCTTGCGGTCGACAGGCTTGGTCCGCTCCTTCTTGGCCTTCGGCTCCTTCGGAATCTTCACCTTGGGCTGCTTCGGCGGTTTGGGTGCCTTCTCCGGCTTCGGCGGCTTGGCAACCTTCGGCTCCTTGACCGCCTTGACCTTCTCGGGCTTGGGCTCCTTCGGAGCCTTGACGACCTTCTCCTTTTTCGCCTTGGGTGCCGGAGCGAGCGGATCTTTCTCCTCCAGACCGACGGTCACCTCCTTCTTCGGACGACCACGCTTCTTCGGAGCGTCCGGCGTCAACACCAGCGGAGGTGGCAAGGTCTTCTCGATCTCTTTCTTGATATCGAGTTGCTCCGGCGAGCCGGTCCCGATGTCGATGTCGGAATCATCCACCGCAGACTTCGGAACAGGCGTCGGTTCCAACTCTGCACTGGCTCTCTTGGCCCGGACTTCCTTCATCGTCTTGCCGCGAATCTCGGCCGTACCGCAGCCGTTGCAGAGTGGCTCGCCTTCGGCCCATCGCTTGCTCTTGCGCCACGTTTTGCTGGTTTCGATGTCGCAGCAGTAGCATCGCTTCGGATCAGACATTTTGCACCTCCTTGATCAACGGACGATCTATCATTCTCAGATCGCGAGATCGTTGTCAAGCCTTTTCAATCTCCTTCGCCGGAAGCGAGTACTTGTGCGTGCTTTCGTAGATCACGACTCCTTCGTTGTACATCTCGCCACCGCACCGATGGCGACGCACATCAAGCTGCACACCGATGATCGTCTTCGTTGATTCTTTCCCCTTGCGGAGAATGTACGAATGCTCCCGTTCGACGTGCCCGCACGAAGACGTTTCTTTCTCCCAGGCTTCCTTGTCGGGCCAGTTGTCGGAGCAACGAGGGCACTGACGGAACACAGCAGGCTTCGGCATATCATGTCTCCTTGTCTGGATCACTTCCTGAGAACGTCATAGATGTCTGACGCAGCTTCAAGATCTTCGTCGTTGATTTCATTTGCCTCCAATCGTGCAAGTGCTCGGTTCAACTCGTCCCTGATGCTGACGACCTTGGCTTCCAGAGTTGCCACTTCAGTTTTCGACAAGGCAACGTCGATTTCCAGCTCGGCGACCCGTCGATTTGTTTCTTCAACCTTCGCTCGAAGGCGATAGATCGTAACGTCATCTCCGCATTCGCAACTTCGTCCGATCCGCCGGCCTTCGCACTCTTCCAACTTCAAGCCGGCAGCAATCTGCGATGACTTCCAAGTTTCGTCGGGATCAATGTAACCTGCGACGAATCCTCCGCAGTGTTGGCAGTACGCATAGACGTTCATCGTCGCTTCCTCATCGTCCATTCTCCTTCGCCGTCCATGCTCATGGCCGCCACCCGTGCGGCTTGCACCTGTGGCCCCGCACCGTCACTTCGATCGTTGGGATGTCCTGCGGGCTGCCTATGTCGATGGCGGCGGGCTCGTCGCCCTCCCCCTCTCCTACGTCCATCCAATAGCCATCGCTCATCGACTTCCACTCATCTCCGGCCCCAAAGGCCGGCCGGTCCAATGGTTCCGACTCGGGATTCAGTTCGCTGCCCAGCGGGCATGAGAAGCCGTAGCACTTCCCTTGGCCGTCCTCGGCCTCTCTCTGCTCTGGATGACTACACCCGTACCCGTTGTTTACCTCCACGCCGTCACGGAAGTATCCACATCGTTCGATCAATTCGTCCAACGAGATAATCATCGCCCCTCCCCCTCTCCGGTCGGGGCCGGCTGCTCCGCCTCTGCGGGGTGGGGATCGGCTCGGGACTCACGCCGGGCTGCGAGGCGGCGCCAGACTTCGTCCATCGTCGGTCCACCGGACTGCGGCGGCTCGGCACAGGCGTCGCAGAGAGGCACCTCCGGAGCTTCGACCGGAGTCTCTCCGTCCGGATCGATTGCGTCCTCGACGCTGTTGGTCCACTGACCGACAGCTCCGCAACAGGCGCACTGGGTGGTGCCCGAGCCCGTCACCGCCCGCGCGGCCAGCTCGGCCGTCAGCCGGGCGACCTCGGCCTCCAGCGCGGCGACGCGTGCCTTGAGAGCGGAGGAGGTCGGTAGCGAGGGATTGATCAGGGTTTTCTCCCAGGCGTGGATCTCTGCTTTCATGACTCACTCCTCCACGGCAGCGTATCGTGCCGCACGCCATCGTTGGGGTAATCCTTCCAAGACTGATGGCGAATGATTTTTCGGATAGTACCCTTACGAACCCCATACTGATGCGCCAATTCATCTATGGTTGTCCCCTGATCGCACAATGTTCGTATCTCTGTCACCTTGGCGTTGGTCAATTTGGCATTCCAGTGTTGTTCGTGATGAGCGATAAGGCCAATTTGCCCGGCGTGTTCGTGATTACGCCGGGTTGTGACCCATTCAAGATTGGACGATCGGTTGTCCAACTTGATTCCGTTAATATGATTAACTTGCATCTTTGGAAAGGGCGGCGTGCCGTGCGCCGCGATACAAATCACGCGATGGATGAGAAAATTGACAAGTCTTCCTTTGTCTCTCATCGCAGTGCGAAGATAACCGACACTGTCCAGAGTCCCAATAGGGACATACTCCTTGTGCCATTGTGGAGCAAACACTTCTCCTGTGTCACAATTTGCCACAAGTCGCCTCGTGGCAAGACATTTAGCAACGAATATGTCGGCAACTGACAATTGACTGGATAACAGTCCGGCGGTAAAATTTTCCATGTCGAACCTCGATCGTTACCGTTAACGCACCGACAACCAAGGAATTGCCCAGTGCATAACCCCGTCGAGTTCCGGCTTCTGCACTGGCCTAAGCCCCGACATTTGCTTGAGAGCAAATGACACTTCCGCTGCATTGCATTGATCTCGGATTGAACGGACCCATTCTAAATCCATCGGGCGGGCGTTGGGGCCGGACTCGCCGCCGGCGATCACGAGGTCAAGCGACGGATATTCTTTCGAGTCTACGTCAGGTCCGAAGTCGCACCACCGATTGCTGTCGAGCCATCCGCCGATGCCTCCGAAGTCTATCGCCCCCACCAGAGGCTCCGCACTGACCCACCGATGAGCTGCCGGGGTCCGCAACAGGTGCGGGATGCGCTCGTCGGCGTCACGCTGGCACGTCACGGAGACGCCGAACCAACAATGTTCGAGCGGAAATGCGGCCGAACAGTCTCGCCATTCCTTCAGCGTTGCTTCCTGTTCCTCGGCTTGCTTGGTTAAGAAGATCAAGGTGTGTGGTTCGTCCCGCTGTTCGTTCTTCTCGGCGACAGCCAAGATCTCGAAACGTTGCCCGCGAGTGATGCCCTTGTCGCACCAGTCGCCAAAGAACGACACTCCGAGCACCTCCGGCTTGCGGGCCTTCAGCGGGTCGGCCAGCCGGTCGGGGTGGAAAGATGGATCAAAATTCTTCTTGAATCGGTGAGCCATCGCACGGGCCCAGCAATCCGCAGTGCATCCAATTTCAGAGCAGCCGGTCACAACCGACCACCCGCGTGACAAGTAGGGGATGTTGCTCTTGTTCAGCATTCCTCTCCTTCTGATTTTTTCATCTGTTTCTCGGCGTGATATGCACGAAGACCAGCACTGATCTTGGTTTTGTGTCCTATGGAGAGGTGGGTCCCTCTTCTCATATCTCCAATTCGCTGTCTTTCCGTAGCGTCTTCAAACCTTCTGAGTGCAGCGGAAGACATTTTCGCCAACGCATCGGCGTCAGGGCGGTGCCCGGTGTTAGCTTTGGACAATTTGTGTCGAGTTTCCTCGCTGACTACATGACCCACATTCGCAGCGGATAGCCTCGCCCTCGTAACATCACTTGGTTTGTGCCCGGTGTTCATTCTAGAGAGATGCGCCCTGGACTCTGGATTGGCCATCCTTTGACGCTGCGCCTCAGACATCTTACGGCGTGACTCTTCGCTCATCGTGTGTCCTGCGGAACCCTCCCCTCCTTTTGTTGTATTCGTAAGAGGACACCCTTTCTGGCGGAAGTAATCAATCCAAGACATCTCTGATCTGCCCCATGCGCTTGCCTCGGTGCCTGGATCCACGATTTCAATCGTCGGAGAAAGATCAACCGTCAGCAAATTCTTGATCCAATTTTTCTTATGCGTCTGCCCTTTCCCCCATTTAACGTCATCAATATGTTTCGCCAGTCTATAGCTTGGTTCTTTATGCGTAACCCCTACATACCTGATCCGCCGCACGGGATCCGTCTCTCTCGGATCGCAAAGCACGTACACAACCCAAGCCGGGCCAGTGTCCAAAGGGATGGACGTTTGATCGGGGTTCTTGACGAAGGATGCGAGATGAGTAGACTTGCTCATGTCGGACCTCCGCCTCCATCCGAATCGCAAGCCGGCGGAAGCTGTTTTACCTGATTGGACCGCAAGATCGCAAGCGCCTGCGTCAACAGCGGGATCGTCACGTCCGCCCCGAAGCACGCGTTGTGGACCAGCATCGTCAACCAACGACGTTCTGCTATCTCGTACCGGCGTTGCTCGTCTTCGGGCGAGTCGGGATGGATCGCCGTGCGTCCCCATGGGAAGATGTCACCGATCCTGAAGCCACTGTGCCGGTAGTAGCGTTCACCGTTCCGCAAGATGATCATGGTCGGAGTCATGGCGATGATCACCTGTTGGTCGGTCCAACCGGCAGCGAAGACGGGCATCCCTTCAGCCCACTGGTAAAGATCAGGTTTCGTATTCATCTTGAACCTCAATTTTCGTAAAGTTCGTCCTTGCCAGTTTCATCGTGATCAGGTCACGACTGCCAGCCGGATATATAGTCCTGCCGGCAGATAGACCGTTCAGAGCAACTCAAACTTGCCGGTCGCCAAGTTGATCCTCGCTGGACCGAAGCACATCCCGTCGCGAAGACTCTTCGTGCTCGGATTTTCCAACGTGATAATCTCGGTTTCACCACCTTGAGTGTGAACCGGCCCACCAGGATTGTTCTGGAAGCGTTGCGTTACCAGATCAAACAGGTGAGCATGACCACCAATGTACTTGGTAGCATGACCACGACGCAACACGTTGAACAGCTCGGCCGCATCCAGCAACCGCTCTGGCTCGACGATATTCGTCGGGGTATGGTGGCCGCCGACGATCGAAAACATGCCCCTTGATCTGGCGATGTCCAGCTCGCTTCTGAGCCACCGCAATTGACGGCTGCCGACTCTGCCTTGAGCCAGATCCGTCGGCATCCAGGTGTGCAACGTCGTGTCCACGTTGAGCATCTGGCAGTTGCCGATCTCGAACTTCCGGGGCAACGCGTTGACGTGCTTGCGAAACGCCTGGAACATCGCATCGCCGCCGCTCCACCAGAACAACCCGGTCTTGCTGTTGTCGTGGTTGCCGAGGATGAACGACAGCGACACCTTGGCGTCGATCAACGGCGAGATCACCTGCGTCAGCAGTGCGTAGTTGCCCTTCGTCGGGCTGTCCACGCTGTCACCGTAGAACTGCACGGCATCGCCCGGAGCGCACATCGCGGCGATGGTGCCGAGCACCTCCCGCAGCCGGTCGTTGTGCTGCCGATGGGTCGCTTCCTCGCTGACATGGAGATCAGCGAACAAATACATGATCGGGTCACTCATCTGTCTGCTCCTGTCAACGCAATGCCAACCGACGCTTGAACATCTGGGCGGTCGCAGTGCCAATTGCTTTCTTCGATTCTCGACTGATGACGATTTCGCCAATCGACTCCCGCTCCACGTCTTCGATCATGGCAACGATCACCTTGCCGGTGTCTTCCGGCGACGGTTCCGGGAACGCATCAAGAACATGCGTCATGCGTTCTTCGGTGACCCACTCGTCGGCAATGGCCTGTGCTTCAGCAAGTACTGCAAGCTTTTCATCAGTCACCGAACGTGGACCCTTTGTCTCGCGGAACTCTTCCCGCTTGTACTTTGCGATAATCCGTTCACCATTGTTGGTCAGAAGCTCGGCCAGCGGACGGATCACAATTCCCTCGCGAGGATGACCCAGACCGCATCCGTTGCGGACAGCCTGCACCGAATCCGCGTCACGTTCAGCATCCAGCATCTCAAGCGTGCATGGAATCTGCTTATAGTGAACGAACTCAAAACCGAAAGAGTCAGCGATCTGATGCGCCTTCGCCACATTGAGAAACTTGTCCCCGATCTTGACCTCGAAGACGACGAAGCGCAGATTCGGCCCGTAGGTATCGGACATCTTCTGCATCTTGCCGCCGTAGACTTCGCCGTAGACGATGATCGTGCTGCCGGGGAACACTTCGGCGTAACGCATGGCCAACGCCTCAAGATCGAACAAGGCCAAGAACGCGTCCCGTGACGCTCCACCGGAGGAAAACGTCACTCCGTCAGGCGAGAATGAAACGTGGGCAGACGTGCCATGGATCTTCTCCATGGCGATGCACTCCCTGAACAACAGGATCAGTGCGTTCTTGTACAGATTCTTGATGTGCATATAGCTCATTGACTCCTCCTGTCAGTCCTTGCCGACGTAAGGCCACCATGCCGAACGGCAGGCATCCCCGACGCTTTCATAGCACTCGACGATCTCCTGCCAAGTACAGTCGGCTTCCGCCGCGTGTTCCTTGCAGGCAGCCAGGATCATCTCGTTCGTCACGATAATGACCGGCCAGCCGTCCAAGTCTTTGCACTCCCGAAGCATCCACGTCTTCTGCCTTCGGAAGAACTCATCATCCCGATCCATGATCGGATCGATGGCGGTAAAATACAATCCGTGGCGAAACTCACCCAGCCATCCCTTCATCCCCGGCAGCGGACGGGGAGCGTTGAAGATCAGTTGACCCTTCGCATGGGCTTCCTTCAAAAAGATCATGCCCTCGCAGTCTTCCGCGAGGTTCATGTAGACTGTGTTCTCTTCACGCTTCATCGAATCCTCCTAAATCCGCATCGGCATGATGATGCAAATCCGCATTCCTTCGTAGTGCTCGATCGTCAACGGGCACATCGCTATATCGTCACGATTGGCCAGCATGGTCATCGAACCGTTCACGTTGCCCGCCAACGCGTCCATCGTGTACTTCCAATTATACCCTGTCTTGATCGACTGATCACCATAGGGCGACGGATTCAACAGCTCCAGACTGTTCGTGAACTCGGTATCGTCGCACTTAGACTTCAGGATAACACGCTTCTCCTGAATCTCCATCGTGAATCCAAGTCCCTTGGGAACGGTGTGCTTGTGCATGGACAGCAAACGCCGAAACTTGACCATGTCCATGTCGAGCTGAACGCAGTGTTCCTTGTTCGGAAGCACCCTGCGGAAATCGGGGTACTTGTCCGGTGAAGTCTCGAACCGGAACTCGAACGATCCGATCATCGTCCACATCATCATGTAGTTCTGGATCTCGGTCCTTTCGTCCGAAAGACCCTCGCGATACACATCTTTACGTTGACGCTTCTCGTAATCGAAACGCACCTGTTCCAGACCCTTGGTCAAAGCCAACGCATTCACCAGCGTTGACCACACCGGACCGGGGATGTTGATCGAAAACGGCAGCGGCTGCTCACTGGTCATCTTGAACGTCTGCATCGTGAGCCGATGTCCGTCCGTGCTGACGGCCTTCAGCGTAATGTCATCGACCTGCTCGATGTGGGCACACTGGATGGCAAGCCGGGTATCGTCATGGCTCAACGTCTTCGACGTTCGCAGCGCGGCGACGAACAGCTCGTTTGCATCGACGATGATCTGACCGTCAACGGCCGTCATCCTGTTGGCCGCCATGTCATCCATCATGCGCGTCTCGTTGTCCTTCTCGGGAATCAACGCCAGCCGGCAACCGTTGTCCGATACGGCATCCGGCGTGGTCAGCGTCCAGCACGGCTTAATGCCACGGGTATTGATCATACAGTCCACCGGGCCGGACCAGTCGATTGCTTCGAGCTTCTTGAGATCCCGCTTGGTCAAGCTCATCAGGCAGTCGTCGCCCGGTTCGACATCGCACAGCTTGAAGCTCAACTGCTGATTGATCAAGCCATACGAGTAGACCAGCAATCGTGCCGCTCCGTTGCTGACGTGCAGCATGAACGTATTCGCTTCGGAAAGCGTGGCGAACCGACGAAGCACTGCGAGCTTCGCCATCATCTTGGGTTCGTTGATCGTAAATGTCGTCACGTTGCACCTCCTGTCGGGCCTGATCCGGCCGTGGCGACCGACAAACCGAAGCTCGTCGGCCGGTTGATGGATCAGTCGATGTCGGGATCATTCACCTTGACGATCTTCTTCGTCCACTCGGCGCAGCACTGGCAAGGGTGAACCGTTGGGAATACACCGTTACTGGTTTCCGGGTCATACACCGGAGGACGACAGCAACAAATCCCTGAATCATCTCCCGTATTGTTGCCGTCGGTGTCCAAGAAGGCAACGAAGTTGTTGCATCTTCCGCAGGTTACATCTTCGATGATTCCATAGTCATTGAGTAACTTCATCTCAATCTACCTCCTGTTCAACTCAACGAGAAATGCATCGCGGACGGCCTTGGGAAACTCGATGTCGCTGCCCAAGTACCAGTCGAGCTTGCGGGTCGGGACAGCACTGAGCGGCATCCCGCATTCTTTACCGGCTCCCATCATCAACGGCTCGCCGCACACAAGCCGATCATGATAAAGCCAGTAGCTATACAGTGCCCAATCGGCATCCTGTTGCGCCTTCCACTTGGCGATTTGATCGCAAACTTCACCGACCGTTGCGTCCAGCCAACCCTTGTAGACAGCATGGCCGAGAATGTGCAGCACAGCCCGGCAATCATCGACTGCCCGGTGGGCATGGAAGGTATAGCCCAGGTGAGCGCTGATCTTCGGCAACGAACGCTCCCGTTGACCCCGCAAGAATTCGCGGACGATGACCAGCACATCGATGACGAGCGGAAATTGCGTCTCGGGCAGTCCTACACGTCGCTCCTCGGCATGGATCGCCGGAATGTCGTAATCGAAGATGTTGTACCCGGCGACGACCATGCCGCTCAACGCATCGTGGATTCGGTGCCCCGATTCACGGAACTTCAGGCTGTTGTGGATCACGTTCATCTCGTCTTCGTTCCAGCCGCACACTTCTTGAGCTTCTCGCCACGACTCATCGGGAACGTCGGGATTGAACAGGAACCTGTTCACGTAGTCACCTTCGATGACGTGATTGCGATAGACGACTCCAAACTCGACGATGCGTGCTTCGTTCGGATCTACGCCGGTCGTCTCGGTGTCGAACACGGCCAACGGGGCATCCTTCAACGGAAGAAATCTCAACTGTTCGGTGTCCATGTCATTCCCATCCTCGGCAGCCGCAGTAGAATTGATCCAGCTTCTTCTCGGGCTGATGCGAGAAGAATGCCAACCCGATTTTGCTCGGCCGTTCCGCATGGCAGTAGGCGCAGCGGGCGACCCTGTTGGACAGGTCGGGCTTCTTGAACTCGACGAACCGTACCGCGGCGCTCGGGAAGTGGACGACGCAGACGGAGTTGCCGTCTTTGTCGGTGCCCTGGCTCGTGCAGCCGCACTGCATCAGTGGCATGATCATTCCTCTCGATTTGTGACGTAGTACAAATCTTGACAGCGAACAATTTCCATTCCACCATGTTGATCACTGATTTCAATCGAATCTTTGACGTGCGATGCTGCGCTGCATGAATTCTCGGTAGCGTAAATTACTTTGGGAGGAATGTTCACGATGCGAACATACTCCTTTTCCCATTCTTCCCAAGTCATAGATCACTCGTCCTTTGCCGAAGCGTTGATCAACAGATCCCGAATCAACTCGGAGTCTACGGGCCACTCGTTGACGCACCAATCACAAAACTCACGCCGGAGATCGTTGCCTTGCTCCGGGTCGGTCCACTGGTCGGGAGCGAAGCCATCATTCACCAGCCAGTTGAGCAAATTGTCGGCTGCATTTTTCGCATCGTCAATTTCGTCACGATCCTCGTTTCTCGGATCGTCGAGAGCCGACTTCAAATCGAACCATCGTTGGAAGCACGCCGTTGGGTCCATTGCTTTATCCCTTCAAGACGCCCAAGAGCGTCTCCATCCGAATCACAGCCAAAAACAATTCGTCGAATTCGTTAAATCTTGCAATGTTTGGACTTCGTTTGCAATGTTCGAAAATAGGAGCAAGCCTGTACATCCCGCGGTCTGTCGTTCGCGTCATACACCAATTGAAGAAATGATCTTCCAGATCTTTTCCATATTTTGAATCGTTCCATTGCATAGGTGCGAATTGCTCCTTCACGAGTAGCTGAAGCAAACTTTCAGCAGTTTCCAAAGCAAGACGTACATCAAAATTCTGTCTTAGATCTTCCAGCGCTACCCTTTGGCGAAGCCATAAATCGAAGAGTGATGTCGTCGTTGGGTCCATGATTGTTCCTATTGCTTTGAGTTTGAAATGGGTATCAACGAACGACCGTTCAATGCTTTTTCGACGAATTCTTTCGCTTTTCTGAGATCAAAGTTATTCGGCGGGATCAACGATCCCACATATTCAAGTCCAACAAAAGTCAACATTTGTTCAAGAGGAATCAACGGCGTTGATCGAATGTAGCGAGCATATATCACAACAAGTGATCCATACGCCAGATACGTCGGCGGTTGGTAATACAAAAACGATTGGCGTGAGTCCCCGCCCATTCCACCGAGCACGCGAGATGCCGCAGCTTCAATAATCCCTTTTACCATTGGATCGTCCATTCCAGTATCCCTCCACGTCTCGGGTGACTTCCCATTGCGGATCATCGCAGTCCAGCTCGGCCGACCACACGGCAATCGCAGTTGAAGCCCAGATTGGACATCCGCGAGCTGCCGCCCGACGAATCACGCCGGGCATCCGGCAGTGAAGCCCCGCACGGGCAGAAGCCAGGCAGCAGTCCTTGGATCATGGCGTCTCGAACTCGACATCGATGCCGCCGAGGTCATGCTCGATCTTGCTGACCTTGAACGTGAATTGGCAGACATTGCATTCGATGTAGACCTCGTAGCCGACGTCATCCATCTGAACTTCGATGTGATCGGTCAACTGGAACGTCACGCCGATGACCCTCGTCTTCTCCTCGTCCATGGCGAGCTTGATCCCGCCGACGCCCTGGGTGTAGTTGCCCTTGGAGCAGTAGACGAACCGCTGGGGGTTGTCGTTCCCGCAGGAGCACTTGAAGCGGGGCTCGATGATGATCTGGAGCTTCTCGTCCATGACGCACCTCTTGTGATTTGTGGATGGCTATTCGCCGTCTGAACAGTCTGGCTTATTGATCACCGGGATGAAGTCGGGTCGTTTCTTGACCAGTTGAGTGGTCAGGTATCCGTCGATCTTGTGTTCGAGTTCCAGACGGGTTATCACTGCTCCGCAATCAACGCAGGCGATCTGAAACCGCTTTTCGCTGTCAGGAAATCTGTAATCCTCTTTTTCATCCGGTTCCCGTGTGACGAGATTTGGATTCAGCCGAAGGATCATGTCTCCGTCATTGGTGCAGAATCCTTCGATCTCGTAGGTCACGATCTCGGGCGCACGGTAGACGAACCGTTCTCGATTCCCGCAGAGATCACACGTCAGGGCGATGGTCTGCTCGAACTTGATAGCCATTGGACATCTCCTGTAGTTTCGGTGAGTTGCAAGTCCCGATCTACGCTGTTCACGCCGGATAATAGTATCGGACGGCCAGCTCGGGTTTGCCACGCCGGTTCATGGTCATCAAAGCAACCCTCCCCCGCGCCTGTGCCGTTCCCCGTGACAGGACTTCTTCCGGCCATGCATCGAAGCACTTCAGGAACGATTCTCTTGCCACGGCAGCCGAATGGAAGATCGGCTGTCGGAACGTCTTGCCGGCGTGCGGTCCGTCGATCACCTTGAACTTTACCTTCGTATGCCCGATCTCGATGTCGACGAATAGCACTTCAACAATGCTGATGTCAATGGGTAACTGCGTTTCGCATACCTTTTCGATGCACCGCATGACATCTTTTTCGTCACGTTCGCCGAGGATACTGGCCAACATGATCGATTCGGCTTCGCTTTTGGTCTTACCTGACTTGATCAATGCTCTGGCAACGGCAAAGGTTGCTTCGGATCTCGAATTGTAGTACATCGACCACTGTCCGCGCAGTACTGCATCAATTCGGGAAGTTGCGTCCATGCCACCGGGAACGGCACAGGCCGGGGGGGATGTTTGCTCCGGCATCGCTTCTTCCGGGAAGGACCGGGCCAGATTCTCCGCACTGTACAAATGTTCATCCATCGTCAAGATCGTACAGGTCGGAGCCGGATCGTACTTCCAGTTCACCGTTCCCGGCGTCCGCAATACCCTCGTCCCGTCGAAGGTGCTGTCACTGTCGGTTGCTTTGCAGATCCGTTTCGCAATCGGCTTGAACCACACGCGGTTGGCCGGTGCGTCGAGCTTCAGGTAGACGTGCCCGCCGCCCGATCCAGACAGCACCAGCACCGACGGGTCGATGTTGCGATCCTTCAGGATCTGCACTCCGTTTGCCAACGACTTCTCATTGTCGAAGTCCATAACCGCCGCCACGAACGACGGCGTATTCGGCTCCAGCAACGCACCCTGCCCGTTCCGGTTGGTCTTCGGATGGACAGCGTGGGCAACGTGATACCCGCGTCGGTTCAGATCCTCGGCACGCAACAGCGCTGCGTAGATTGCCATCTC
>ERZ1292625.1017-Hain-H41-01um-R1-1017-length-36961-cov-7_pt1 | contig 26917 bp, 24 predicted proteins | sample MGYA00564400_ERZ1292625 | MGnify/ENA primary metagenome ERZ1292625 (study PRJEB36523, sample SAMEA6512639) | groundwater metagenome | collected 2019-01-08 | study: AquaDiva: Metagenomics assemblies of 32 groundwater samples | reverse complement strand
TTATACACGTCTAAATCCAAGAAGCTCTTAATTGTCATTTCCTTTCACTATCCCACATCCATCTTCCCCAGTCTAGCCTCCAGCATCCATTTTCCAACTTCTAATTCCAAAAGAGTCTTGCCTCACTCCCACCCTTGCGTTACACTTAATTCCGATATGGCGGCCCCAATTCCAGAAGAGTGTATCGGCGGAGACCCCACTAAATGTGCACCCGCACTAAAGGGGCTTGAAACTCTTTTTGGCAATGTGGTCGAAACTACTCTTGGGCTTGCTGGAATTGTTCTTTTTATAATGCTTGTTACCGGCGGGTTCCAATACATAACTGCGGGCGGAGATCCTAAGGGGGTTGAACAGGCAAAAAACACTTTAACTTATGCAATCGGCGGAATTATCCTGATTGGTCTGTCATTTTTAATTCTGGTACTTATCAAAACCTTTACGGGGGTCGACGTCACTCAATTTAAGATATTTCAAGGTCCTTAAAATAATGCTAAATCTGCCCAATAAACTTAGTGTCTGGTATTTTGTATCTGGTATCTTGCTTGCTTTTACTCTTTTACTCTTTAACCCTTTTACTCCAACCGTAAAAGCTGCTTGCTATCCAATTAACCCCCAAACGGGGGTGTGCGACGAACCCCTTGCAACCTGCTCAAACGATACAACCTGTTGCAACGACTACGACGAATGCACCGAAAGAAAAGCCTGCAGTTCTGACGCGCCACACGAGAGAGTTCCAAGTTGTGATGTCTGCGGCGGCGTTCTCTTTTGCTCAGGCAATAACTACAGGCTCTGCACAACTGACTCCACCTTTCCTAATCCGCAACTGGGTATAAACAGAGCTACTTACGTTGCCAATCCCCCAGCTTCGGTTACATTTAACGGTGTAGACTACTCTGTTCCCAGCGGCGGTCTTTACTATTGCGATTCAAATCTCTATGGATGTGGAAATCCCGCTTGTGGGGGCGGCGCTGTTGGGGGCGAAGGAGAATCAAGGCTTTGGTTCCCACATATTAGGTTAATTGCAGCCCTTTCAACAATTGCCCAGTCGCTTTTTAATCCTAAGCCCAGTACTCTGGTCAAAAATACCGCTCCTTCCAACCGCGAACCAAGCTTAAAAAATCCGACAGTTGTTACAACCAGAATAGAAGAACATCAAGGAGATGACGGAACAACGGTTGTAAACACATCAGACAACAATTCTTCTTTAATTGTCGGCCGGGAAGCCCCAGCCCCGCTTTACACCTTTGGCAACACTTCTGACGATAACCCTTACAACGATAGCGCCCAATGCCGGGTAGACCCCACTTTTACAAACCCGGGCGATGATTTGGTCGGACCTAAAATCACGGGAAGTCTTTACTATACCCAAAAATACGAATATACAGCCCAATCCAAACCTGCCGGCTGTATAGCAGACGAAAGTCCCTATCCCGCAGACAGATCAAGGCTGTGTTGTTCCGGAATATACCAAAGTAACTTTCTTTGCGGGAAACTCGAAGACGTAAGGATTCCCACAAAAGGCAAAATTGCCCTTTTTGTCAAGAATCCGTTAGTTGAATATATTTATAACTCCCTGGTTGCCGGCTCGGATTCTTTATTTAAAAGATTTATGCCGGCTGACAAAACTCAAAAATTCGAAGAAATAGGAACTCCGGTTACTTTTGATGCCGCAGCCTCCTCCGCAAATCATGGCGATTCGCAAACCGAGCTTGCTGTTGGCGGAGACACCGGCGCTACCCCTACTCTTTACGTTCCTCACTTGGGAAGCTTGAAAAAATACTGGCTGGATGATTTACAAAAAGCCTTAAGACCCCAAGGTGTCGGCGCCCAAGAAAGTATAGGAGGAGGAGAAGTAGTAAGTAGTTGTCCTGTCGGATCTCCCCCTTACTGTAGCGTTGAAAACTTGCTTTCTTACTTTGACAATGATGTTACGAAAGCAACCAAAGCCTCAATTATCTGCCAAAAGGAAAGTGGGGGCTTCCCCTTCGCGCTAAACGACGGATGTCTCACCGGGAAATCCTTCGACTATAGTGTTGGTCTTTTCCAATATAATTTGGCCTCCTCGCTTAATCGCTGCCCGGGTGCATTCAAAAGTATAGACGTAGCCAAAAAATCCTGCATAGTAGCAGACCAGAAAAAACTGGATGCTTGCGTGCAAAGGCTTTTCGACCCGGAAGAAAACATTAAAAAAGCCGTTGCGCTTTCGGGTGGTGGCGAAAATTGGACAGACTGGGCGGCGGCGCCTGCTTGTGGTATTAAATAATATATGAATAGAAAAATCCCACTACTTTTAGGAGTAATAGCCTTGATAATAATAGTCGGCGTGGCCTTTTGGCTAATTAGGGGTCGTGGCAAAGAAACCGGCCTACCTTCCCAAACACAAACTACCGGAGGCACCCAGCCTACCGCAAAAATAAAAATTTCTGGAGTTGAGGTTAATGATTTTCAAAAAGGAGGAGTCTCAAAAAATAATCAAGGGGATTCCCTTTTTGTAAACACCTCCGATTATCAGATAGCCTATATTCCCAAAGATAACTTGTTTATGATTTCGATTCTGGGCTCTCCCTTTACCGAAGTACAAAAGAGGGCTGAAACAAACTTCTTAAGGGAGTTGGGAATAGAAAAAGAAAAAGCTTGCCAGCTTAAAGTTTCAATAACAACACCATATTTCGCAAATCCGGCCGAATCAGGGAAAACTTACAAACTAAGCTTTTGCCAATGATTAAAAAAATACTTATCTCGCTATTAACTGCGCTTGCGTTTATGCTAGTAACACGGGCAGAAGTATCTGCTCAAACTTTGGACTATCAATGTGTTGGTAGTTCCCTGGCCGACTATATGAACGCCGTAATTGACGGAGTAAATGGCTTCTTCGGCGTAGGACAACTCTCAAACGTTAGGTTGCTTTCGCCTGCTTTTAATATGACTTCTTCAACTTTTGATGGCATCGTAAACGGAATGGCCGATAACGGAGCGCGTTTTAACGACTTGGACGGAATCGCCGGCAATGTCTACAACACCGCCGGCTACGGCATGACCACCTGGCTGACGCAAAAACTGGCCAATGGATATATTAAAGGAAAAGACGTCTATCTTACCGAGGCTGGCGATAAAGACGTCGCCGACGGAAGAACAATAGGATTTGATAACCTGGCAAAAGAAATCTCGCTTTTAAGGGGTAATTCCGGAGGCTGGAATGTCAAGGCTGCGCTTCTTTTTAATGCTTTCAACACAAATTCCGGCTTCTCTTCATTCTCTTTACAAGATAGTGAAATCAAACAGGTTTGCGGCGGAAACTGCGGAATGGTCGGGGTCAATACGGCAGTAGGTTTCCCAATAAGCCAAGCAAATACCGATAAGGCTAACGATTTCAAAATGCAGTATGCTTTAGCCATTGCCAATAGGGGCGACGCGAAGGCGGTTATCGACACCATAAATTATGCAGCCGGCAAGGGTATTACAATTATTATTAGAGTCGGCGTGGGGGATAATAGCGGCGGATTTGATGACCCGGGCGATTATGTAGATTTTCTTAAAGAAGTTGACGGCCAAGTTAACACAGTCTTTTATGCAATTGCCGGCCCCAATGAACCGGATTCGGAATTTTGGGCTTCTAAAGATTGCAAGAAAAATGCCCAATCACCCCTAGAAAAAGGTTTTACTCCCTTAAGATATGCTTGCACAGAAACGGCTGACCCTGAATTTCACCCTTTAAGGCCCTACCCCGCATCTGCCTGTGACCCCTTAATTCCCAAGTCAATACCCCAGGCTTCCTTGGCCACAGACAATAGATTTATATCCTACTCCTGCGGTTCAAGTATTGCCCCGAAAATTGATGAGGCTTTTAATGCCTACGGCGAAAACGGTTTTTATGAGGGCCTACCAGGGCCAGACGGATACAGACATACCACTTGTGAAAAAAATGGGGATCAGGTTGTCTGTTACCGAAGCGAAAAAATGGATATAACTCTAAATCTTAGAGACTCAAACGTCGGTGTGTTGGGAAATACCCAAGACCCAAATTTGACGGATGAAGAAAAAGTTAATAATTACTTAAGCTGGTATTTAACCGGTACCCCTCAAGTCGGTGACCAAATCCCGCTTAATGAAAATAATCCTGACGATATTAACCGTCTCATTAATTTCTCCGGCCCCTTACGCAAACTGTTGCCGTACGATATGCTAACTACTGCAAGAGACACCGTTGTGTCTTCGCGGGGCAAGGATGTCCACAACTATATTGTCGGTTGTAACCAAACTGTCGATATTAATTACGAAGACTATCTCAACGCACTTATCCAAATCTTTACCTCTCTTTCCATTTCCGCCTTTGATGCCGGCCAAATCGCGGGCAAACTTACTGCTATTAGTATTCAAAATCTTCCTGCCTTCGGCCAAGCAATGCTCGAAGTCACCAAACTGTCCTCTCCTCAACCTTCTGATTTTTGGGCTGCTTATATAAAGTTCGTTAAAAATCCCGAAGTCCAAGACCGGGTTCTCGATGCCTGGAATTTCATCTTCACTAAATTCAGAAGCGTCTATACCCAAATTGCCCTCGCCATAGCTTCCGTCCAACCCTTAGCCCCCGACAGGGCCGTTGCCTGTGCCGACTCCAATATTGCTACCGCTAAAGTCCGGCTTTCCGACTATGACGGACTCTCCGGTTGGTTCGGCAAGTTAATCAAAACCGATGCCTTTACTAAGCTTTTGCAAAATATCCCACTTTCTTCACTTGAGGATATTGCCGGAGAAGTTGTAATGAGCGTATTTGGCCCGGGAAGCGGCGGAGATGGTCAGGATGCAGAAGTTGTTGGTCCGGTTAACAACACAGCCCCAACCAAACTAATTATCAAAAGTGCACAGGTGGCACAATAAAGTACTTTAGACTTTGATGTTAAAACTATATAATAAACCAATGTCCAATTTCCTTAAAAAATCAATATCTTCAATTCTTGTTTTAGTCTTTATCTTAATTCCAATTTTTACTCCAATTGCTCATGCTCAAGATGAAGGAAAATGGTTTGACCAATCATTCGAAGAATGGTACTCAAAAGTTTATGATCCTAGCACCCCTGCCACAGAAATCTTCGGAGAACGCTATACTGCTGCCCAAGTTCAATGGGTAATTTATGGATTATTTGCACTTCTTATTAATAGAGCTGACGAGGAGGGGGTTATAACTTGTTTTATGCAAGGTGGAACAGACTGTGTAGGGAAAATTACCGATCTTCTTTCAAATCTCCCGAAAAGCAACCTAGCTTCACAAAAAAGTCTGCCAGAATTACTTTTTGAGGACAGGCCGCTTTCGGGAATAACGTACGTTAAAAATTTAGCTCGAAAGTTCCATCTTGTACCCGAAGCCCAAGCACAAGCAGGATTCGGATTCAGCTCGCTTGACCCCATTCTTCCAATCTGGAGGGTAGTCAGAAACATAACCTATTCACTTTTTGTCTTTGTGGTCCTTGCACTTGCCTTTATGATTATGTTCAGAGTTAAAATTTCCCCCCAGGTGGTAATTACTGTCCAGTCAGCCATTCCCAAGGTCGCCATCGGACTTATCTTGGTAACTTTTTCCTACGCAATTGCAGGTTTTCTTGTCGACTTAATGTATGTAGTCATAGGTCTTTTAAGCCTTGTCTTAAGTTTGGCTGTACAGCAAGCAAGTGGTCTGTCCGCATTAGGACCTACGTTTTACTTTGAAACCCTAACAAAAGGCCCCTTTGGTACGGGAATTTTTGGCTTCTCCGCTTTGTATGCCGTTTTCTTTATTATTTCTATGATTGCCGGACTCTATGGGTCAAACGGAATAGTCGGGCTGGTTGGGTCCACCATCACTCTGGTTGCGGGCTTTTTGTCGCTTCTGGCCATTATTATTGCTATTTTAATGATAATTTTGCTTCTTATCGCTATATTTAGAATTATATGGATGCTCATAAAAGCTTTTGCCAACATTCTTATTCTAACTATCTTTGCGCCGGTGCTAATTACACTGGGAATTATTGTTCCCAATACGGGATTTGGAGATTGGGTAAGAAAATTTGTATCAAATCTGGCGGTTTTTCCAGTAACCGGTTTTCTCTTTATCCTTGCCTACACCTTCTGCATCTATGCTTTGGTGCTTATTCTTCAGAACTTTCTTCCATCTGGACAGGGTATGGACCTCATAATGAACATGCTTGAACAATTTTTAGCCGGAACTATTTTAGGGCCCATTTATGCGCCCCAATTTGGTGAGGGTTGGCCACCGCTTCTGGGTATCGGAAAAACCGGAGTTCCTTTAACCCTGGTTGGCGCAAGCTTGGTCATTGTCTTTATAATTCCTAAAATAAACGAGGCAATTCAAGCCTTCATCGAAGGTAAACCATTTGCCTACGGAGCTGCACTTGGTGAAACCATTCAAGGCCCTGCCCAAATTACCGAGTTTGGATTGAAATATGGTAAATCCATTGGTGAAGCCGGGCAGGCGGTGGGAAGATTTATAAAAACTGCTACAACTCGCGGGGCGGCTTAGAGAAATTATCTTTTTCCAAAGGCCCTAAAAATATCACCAATTGTTCTCACGGCGGCCCTGCCAACAATGCCTCCCTTTATTCTAGGATTACCTGTTTCCAGAATTGCCTTTGCTTCGAGTAAATCTTCATAGGCCCCAAATTCATTGTCTTTAAAAACAAGTTGCAACTCTCCTCCTGCAAGGTCGGCTCTCAGTCCGCTTGTAGCATCTACTTTTGGACCCCAAAGCATACTTAAAATCTGATAATTTGGGTGCTCTTTAATATCACCAATAGTTCTACTGAATGCTTCGAGCCCCTGCAGCCTTTCCATGTGAGTTGCATAAGCTTTAGCCTTAACCTTGATAATTCTAGCCATCATTGCTCCAACCATATGTTTTCCCAAAGGAAAAACTTTTTCCTCCTTTGTTTTTTTATCTACATATTTCTCGGTAAGAACACCATAAAAATGATTTAGTAGCAATGCTACCGTTCTTAATTCTCCGCCGGTCTCGTTGGACCAAACATGAAGTTTTTCTGCTTGCGAGCCTCCCAATATCATCCAGTGGGCACGACCCCAACGGGCTACATTCTTCCAGTGTTCAGTCATTGTAGTTTTAATTTCATAAACCTCACGGGTTGGTTCTTTTTGGGCAGCTTTTGCCTTTTTAATTTCTTCGGTGTCACGAGTTTCAGTTCTAAAAATGTCTTCCGGTCTAAAAGCCCTATCTAAGTCGCGCATTATCTCCTGCCCGAGTTCGCTTGGATAAGACTTCTTAATCACATCGGGTAAATATGAAGGTTGCAGAAAAGACCTTAAGCAGTCGCCACCATAGTTCTTTACGGGATAAAGTTTCAGAACTTCCCCACCTTTTGCTTTTTCTCCATCTCTCCCGTTAGTTATACTGTATTCCCACAGAGTAAAGATGCCATCGGCCATAACTACATCACAAGCAAGTCTAGCCGCAGCCCATTTAGTGTCCCATTCTGAAGAATTCTGATCCACACCTCTCAAGAGTATATCCTTAATATAACCGGTAAGGCCCCCTTTTGCCGCCCCATTTCTGCAATACTCAACAACTTTATTCAAATACTTATCTTTCTCTTTTCCCTCGCTATTTTTCACTTTCCTTGACATTCTTATTTCATCAATAGCCTTTGTAAGTTTTATGTCTCTATTTCTTTCTCCTGTTTCAGAATCTCTGTCTACACTTATCCCCATATCCTTAAGAAGTTGGTCATAATACTGCCATACCAAATCAGCACTAAGTACAATGTTTAATTTTTCAGGATCATTGTGTAGTATTTTGTCTTTCAGCTGATCTTGGATGTCTAAATCTGCCTCTTTTCCTTGCCCACCAGTTGTCAGCCAGAGACCATAGGTCTCCAACGCTCCATTCGACTTTTCTATACATCTGGCCGAAGCCGTCACTGCCATCATGGCTTTTAATTTTTCTTCAAAATCCTCCATGTCTTTTGCCTTTAACCCATTGGCACGGGCAGCAAAATACGCATCACTTAACCATTCCCCTAAAGCTGCCTGCCACGCCCCCGGTTGTTCCAGAAGATAATCAAATATATGTATATTTTCAAAAATAAAAGTATCTCTCTCTTTCGGATTCTTTATATCCAGTACCGGTATTGTTTCGTGTACGAAATAGTGCTCATATAATCCTCCTTTAAAAAGGGCGCCTATGTATTTTGGCGGCGGTATTTGAGCCCGCTCCCTACCGCTCAACATCTCTGTAAGTCTCTCCGCAACTTCGTCTTCTTTTTGACCTTCGGCCTTAAGTCTTTCATAGACGGGTTCTTTTTGAACGTTCTTTTCTGTTCCTACCAACTCTTCGGGGGCATCAGTAGCAAAATCAAAAATATGATTTTCCGTGGCCAATTTTTTTAATCTGGCAATCTCGGCGTCAGAATAATGTTTGGCTTTCAACCAAATGTCTTTATTTTGTCTCTCCATCCCGCTAAGTTTGTTTTCTACTCCGGCAACCAAAACTTTGGCCGCTTCCGCCCGAATGGCTATGCCAATCAGCCCCCGCAGCCTGGGATCCGATTCGTGCCCACCCCGATATTGCCCCTCTCTGCTTTCTGAATATCTATTGAGTTGGTCATAAACTCCCTCTTCCCCAGGTTTAGAATCCCATTCGCTCGTTCTCATAAGGGTTTGAAAGTAGCGACGAGTATCGGCGACAAAATTTCCTTCATCTAATTTCTCAAACTCTTCGATTCTTAAGTTTTTTTCCTTATTCCATTTGTCTTTTTCTTCCTGCGACAAAGATGGATCATGACTAAGGCTCATCACTTTGGCAAAGGAAGCGCTGTGAACCGCGTTTTCTTCTTCTATTTTCCTAGACAACCTATCTCTTATACCTTTGTCTATTTTGTCTACGGCGGTAGCAATACCTGCACCGACAACTGTTCCTACTACGACCTTTGTAGTTTCTGAAAGACCTTCGGGCTCCTTTTTCGGCTCTTCTTTTTTTCTGGTGGGCTCGTATGGATTAACCTTGGTCGCTTCTGCTCTTTTCTTTATAGAACCAATGTCCTCACGGGCTCCAGCTATCTCTATTTTTGGACCTTCTTCCGGCATATTTTTCTTCCTTTCTACCCAAAATTATAACATTCTGAAGCTTAATTAGCCATTTAATGGCCTTGCCGGAGATATTGAGAAACCCGTTGGTCTATAGCAACCTTGAGGTCAGATCCAACGCTCGGTTGGCTTGGAGAAAAACCCAACCATTCTCCCTTTCCCAATCTAAAGGAAACATTATTCTGGTTCAACTGTAAAGCAAAACCGGGAACTTTCGAATATATAGTATCGTATCCACCATCTATACCTTTCATGGAACTACCGCTCATCCAATAAAATTCACCAAAAACATACATTTCGCTTGGGGGTTTAAATCCCTCCCAAAAATAGTGTGCATCGGGGTAAAGGTCATTCCTTGCTTGCCAAATTGCAGCTACCACACTTTCGTTTTGTGCCTTAAACCAGCCATATTCTCCCTCTCCCCAACTGTTGTTCACTATTCCCCATTTCCCCGCTTTTTTTGCTTTATACAAATACCAATCTAGGTTTGAAACAGAAACAAGTGGCCAAGCAGTTTTTTCGTTACGCCAGACTTTTTTTAAATCTTCCAAAATTTGAGAAAGGCCCAACTGCTCCCACCTTGTTAGCAAATCAGTGGAGGTCCTTTCTAGAACATCAAAATAGGCTTTCCATTTTTCGTCATTAGCCTTCTTGGTCTGTCTTTCCGCCTCTTCTAGTTCTTTTTTTCTTTGAGCTTCTTCTTCTAAATTTTTTTCTGTTTCTTTAAGCCAGCTCATTTACGAGTATTCTACCACCAAGGTCAAATTTTGAATAAAAGTTTGATTTCTATTTAAAAACTACTATAATCTCAACCAAATGCCAAGTATTACAGAAAGAATGGCCAGCCTTTTTAGAGGAAAAGAAGAGGTCAAAAATATTGAGCGTTTCTCTACAAGCGCCCAGGAAGCGCTTAGAAAAAGGGGGTACTTAATCTATCAGCTTCAGGGGAAATCTCTGAAAGAACTACATAAACAAACTGGACAACCTACTTTTAAGGGAATGGTATTACAAAAATTGGTGAGTGACGATAGGGTTTGGGTCAAACTTAATGCACCCCCTATTCTAAGGTGGGGTTTCGGCATTTTTGCAACTGAAGCTGCCATAAATCCAAATCAGTTATTTTTACCCAACAGTGCTGACAAGAGCTTCAAATATCACCAGGGAATGGTAAGGACATTCTCACAAGAAATCTCTAATGAGATCCCTGATGTAAAGGCAGTTATTGGCGAAGCTTCTCATTATGTAGAACTTGCTCTTATGTATCGGGTAACTACTGGAAGAAGTTTATTCGGAGAGGGAAACGAATTTCGTTTCACGGCAACTAGAACTTCGTATGGGAAGCCTTATGAGGAGAGCGAGAGTTATGAGAAACAGAGTTTGGTTAAGGTTGGAGAGGATTCGGACGGAATACGCTGCTTTGAATATTACCTTGGAACGTGGGGGAACTACAATACATGGATAATACCCCTTATAGTTCCTGTTGGAGTTCCTGATTAAACAATTTAAATGAGCGCAGAAAAATCACCCGAATCTGAAGGGTCAGACATACAAAAGTGGGAATATTGTGTTTTGCGATTTGTGCAAACAGGAACTTTTGGAGTTAAAAGAGTTTTGGATTTTCTCGACTCTTCTGCGCCAAAAGGCTTCAGGCGCCAAGAAATAAAAAACGGCCGCGGATTAAACGATGATATAGACAAAGATTATCCAATAATTGCTGCCTTGGCCGATAAGGGATGGGAGTTAATCGATGTCGGGGTTTTGCCAAAAGCTCCGTGGTTTTTCTTCAAAAAACCGAGGGCTAAAGAATAAACTTGTGAAAAAGGGAAGTTCTTGCATGGGCGGCCGCGGTCAATCTAAAACTAGCGGAGGAAACGAATATCAAGCCTGCTATCAAGGGCCTCGGCAAGTTTTTTTAAAAACCCTATCGTTGGGTTTACATTCCCCCCCTCAAGCCTTGAAATTGCAGATTGGGTTGTTCCCAATTTTTCTGCTAATTCCTTCTGGGTTAAGTCTTTCCTAATTCTTGCATCAATCATTGCGTGGATTACAGCAAACTCAGGCTCAAGCCTATCATATTCCGCCTTAAGTTTTGGATCTTTTAAGGCCTCCTTTTCCCAAATATCGAAATCTAAATGCTTTCTGTCTTTTGGTAATATATTTCTCATATTCTTATATAGCATATATGCTATATTAGTTCTTTAGCCCTGTCAATAGCTATTTTAATCTCCTTGGTTGGTGTTTTTTGAGACTTTTTCTTGAAAGCATGCAGAAGATAATATTCCCTCTTGATAACTGAATAAAAAATTCGAATTGCAACCTTCCCAGATATCCTAAGTTCAAATAAATCTCTTTGCAATTTTTTCATTTGCGGCGGTTTTAAATATGGGCCATAACTTCTAAGAAGCCCGATAGATTTGCCGATCTTGGCACGAGTTGGTAGATTTTGGGCTTCAATAAATTCTTTTACAGGGTATTTACCTCTGGCGGTTTGAAAATATCTAATTTTCCACACGCTTAAATCTTAACACGGATTTTAAACTCTTCCTCTTAAAACCATTGCATCCACAATTCTTTTTACCGCCAGAAGGTAGGCAGATTTTCTAAAAGATAGTTTCTTTTCTTTAACTACTTTTGCGACCTGTCTGTAGGCTTTTTTCATTTTTTCTTCCAGTTTTTTATTAACTTTTTCTTCTTTCCAAGTGTCTTTTTGCAAATTCTGGAGCCACTCAAAGTAACTAACCGTTACTCCACCGGCGTTGCACAAAACATCCGGCAAAACATCGATTTTTCTTTTCAAAAGAATTTCTTCTGCCTCCGGAGTAACCGGACCGTTTGCCATTTCCAAAACAACTTTTGCTCGTACTTTCCCAACATTTTGACTTGTTATTGCATTTTCCAGTGCAGCCGGGACCAAAATATCAACATCCAAAGCCAGAAGTTCCTCATTAGTAATGAAGCTCCCACAAGCTGACGCTTGGGGTATCTTCTCCCCACGCTTCGTCGGGAGCGGAATCCCTCCGAAGCGAAAAACTCTTCGCTCTAATCCACGAGCTGACGCTCTCGATGTTTCGCGAAGGGGGATAAACTTTAACCCATTTTTCTTTGCTGCTTCTGAAAATGACCCATGTTTCTCTTTTAGCTTGCCAAGCTTATCAATATCCAACCCCTTTTTATCAAAAATTGCTCCAGTTGAGTCTGAAATTGCAACAACCTTAAAACCCAAATCTTCTGCCAATTTTGCAAACCAAAAGCCCACATTGCCAAATCCCTGAACAGCAAGTCTTGTCTGTTTTGGATTTAATTTCTTTTCTTTGGCGTAGCTTTCTAAAACAAATGCCCCACCCCTTCCTGTTGCCTCTGTCCGACCCAACGAACCACCAAGCTCAATAGGTTTTCCGGTAAATGTAGCGGGCGCAGAACGGCCAATCTTTTTCTCATAAGCCTCAAGCATCCAGGCCATTGTTTGTCCATCCGTATTTACGTCTGGTGCCGGAACATCTTTTCTGGGTCCTATATAGGCAGCTATAAATTCTGCATAGGCTTTTGAAAGTCTTTCGAGTTCAGTTTGTGATAACCTTGCCGGATTAACTTTCACCCCACCCTTTCCTCCCCCATATGGCAAGTCCAACACTGAACATTTAATACTCATCCACATTGATAAAGCTTTTACTTCATCGAGGGATACATTGGGGTGGAAACGGATGCCCCCTTTAAACGGACCGCGTGCGTTATTGTGCTGGCATCTGAAAGTCTGGAAGACATCAATCTTCCCATCATCCATTACCACTTTTATCTTTCCCTTAATTATTCTCTGTGGTCTCTTTAATTTTTCAACTATCTTTCTAAATTTCTTTTCGTCGGGGTAGTCTCTTTCTAAATACGGGATAACCCCGTCAAGTTGTTTTAATGCGTTCTGAAATGCTGAAGGCATGGCGAAAAAAGGATACATCAAAACTTTTAACTAAACAATTGGTCCTTCTGTGAAAAAGGGACAACTTGCAAACAAATGTTCACGGGTTAAGCTAAGGTATAGAGTAAAAGATGGTTAGAGCAGGAGAGTAAAAGTATGATACTGCCAGAACAAAGAGGATATCGAAAATTAATCGTATATCAAAAGGCAAAAGAATTACTTTTACTTACTTATAAAATTACAAAATCTTTTCCCAAAGTGGAACTTTACGTTCTTTTGCCGCAAATGCGACGAGCAGCATTATCGATACCGGCAAACATAGTCGAGGGTTACACTAAACATTCGCGGCGAGATTTTGCGAGGTTTCTGGACATAAGTTTGGGTTCGGCCGGAGAATTGGGTTTGTTTTTAGAAATTTCTCTAGACCTTGGTTATATAAACACGAACGAATTTAAAAAAGCCGACGCCCTTTTGACAGAAGTCAAAAAACTTTTATACAGTTTTCGCCGGTCATTAAAAGGAGATCCCAAATCGTAACTTTTACTCTTTTACTCTAATAACTAATTAACTATTTATGGAACAACATCCGATACCGCAACAAATATCCTCTTACCAGTTCAGGCTGGTGGGAGACATGACCCTGAAACAATTCTTCCAACTTGCGGGAGGAGGGCTTTTTTCTTTACTTTTTTACGCCTCCCCGCTTCATCCTTTGATAAAATGGCCTTTTATAATTTTCTTTGCTCTTTTGGGCGTTGCTCTGGCATTTTTGCCACTTGAGGAAAGACCTCTTGAAAAATGGATAATAGCCTTCTTTCGCTCTGTCTATTCTCCGACCCTCTTTTATTGGCAAAAAACCGAAGTTCTCCCGGTCTATTTTCAGGAAGAAGCCCAAGTGCCGGAAGAAAGAATAATTTCACCCGGAGGCGAAGCCGGCCTTAAAGCCTATCTTGCATCTACCCAAAAATCTCCTTTTTTTACAAAACTTGAGGAAGCCGAACAGGGCTTTTTAAGTAAAATGACTGAACTTTTCGGTCCGGGAAGCGCACCGAGCGGAGAGGTAAAAGTTGCATTTACTCCGGTCGGCCAACCAACTGCACCTTCCATGAAACCCTTTGGAGAGCAAAACGTCACAGTCGAAGAAAAACGTCTTCCTGGGGGTACACTTACGCCAGAAATGAAACTTTCAAGTGTCGGTCAAACAATCGGCTCAACGGCTGCCCTTTCCGGTAAAGTCGCTCAATTTTCTCTTGCATCGGCTCCCCCGGGCCCCCCGTCGGTTCCCAACACCGTAGTCGGTCAAATACTTGATAGCGACGGAAAAATAATCGAAGGGGCAATCTTGGAAATCAGAGATGCTGCCGGCCGTCCCGTCCGGGCCTTAAAAAGCAACAAATTGGGCCATTTTATGATTGTAACTCCGCTTCAGACCGGAAGATATCAAATCATAACCGAGAAAGACGATTATTCTTTTGAACCGATTACCTTTGACGCTTTGGGAGAAATTATTCCTCCCATGCAGGTTTCAGGAAAATTTGTTCCCAAAGTAGTAAGCGTTGAAACCCCGACAACTGTCGGGGCCATTCCAATTGCCAAATAGCCATGCCCATAAAAATGAATAACAGCGGTTTACCGCTAAAAATACCTTACCTGTCAACGCCCGATGTTCCCCTTACTTCAACCACTCAAAACCATCTTCCTGTTGCCGATATCAGCGAGGATATTATCGTTTATAAAGACGGCGGAGCCGCCCTTGTCATGGAATCAACCTCGCTTAACTTCGGATTACTTTCCGAAAAAGAGCAGCAAGCCGTAATTTATGCCTATGCGGCACTCCTTAACTCACTTTCCTTTTCAATTCAAATCATGGTCCATTCCCAAAGAAAAGATATTTCAAGCTATATGAAATATTTAGAGGTGGCATCAAAAAAAATTGCCAGCCCGAAACTTTCTTCTTTAATGGAAAATTACAAAAAATTCATAGTAGATTCCATTAAAAAGAAAAACGTTCTTGGTAAAAAATTCTACGTAGTAATCCCATTTTCCCCGCTTGAACTTGGCGTCGGAAAATCAATACTGGCAACTACAAGAACCAAAGGGCCTCTCCCCTTCCCTAAAAGCTATGTCATCAAAAAAGCCAAGATAGTCCTTTACCCCAGACGCGACCACCTTATAAGACAAGCAGGAAGGCTTGGGATTAAATTCAGACAACTTGTCGCAAATGAACTGGTTGAGCTTTTCTATAGCATCTATAACCAGGCTGCACCGCAAAATGAACAACAACAAACCATCTAAACCGCCGATTCTCTCGCCAACCTTGGCCCTTGCCCAAAGAAGTTTGGGATTAACCGACATTATTGCCCCCACTTCAATTGAAATTGACTTTGATTATATAAAAATAAATAACGTCTATTTTAGAACTCTCTTTGTTGCAGGCTACCCCAGATTTGTTTCTGCAGGCTGGCTCGAACAGATTATTAATTTTGACAATTCTTTGGATATTTCTTTTTATATCTATCCTGTTGAGGGAAAAACGGTTCTTGATGATTTGAGACGCAAAATTGCCGAGATGGAAGCCGAAATTGCAACCGATTTGGAAAGGGGCAAAATTGTTGACCCGTCAACCCAAGCCAAACTCGAGGATGCCAGGAGCCTTCAGGAACAACTTGTCAAAGGCTCCGAAAGGTTTTTCCAATTTTCCTTCTATATAACAATTCCGGCTGCAACACTGGAAGAATTAAACCAAATTACCAGACAGGTTGAATCAACGGTTGGGGCCTCATTGATAGTTGCAAAACACGCAACACTGGATATGGAAAACGGCTTTCTCTCAACCGCGCCTTTCGGTATGGACAGGCTTGCCATAACCAGAAACATGGACACAACCTCGCTGGCCACCACCTTTCCCTTAACCAGTGCTGAATTATCGTCCGACCGCGGCGTTCTTTATGGCATTAACTCGGAAAACGAATCTTTCATAATTTTTGACCGCTTTTCTTTGGAAAATGGGAACATGACGATTTTTGCCACTTCGGGCGCGGGCAAATCGACGTCCTGGGACTGTCCTGTTTTATACCAAAAAGAGAATAGTCAGATTAGGTTTGGTAAAATCGGCGAGGTAGTAGAAAAAATAATTAAAAATAAGGGGTCAGAACAAATCGAAAAAGACATAGAGGGAGTATATAACCCAAAAATTAAGGTTTTTTCATTCAACTCAAATCTTAATGGAGAGTGGTCGGAAGTAACTATCGCCGCCAGGAAAAAATCACCTAAGTCTTTATATAAGATTACAACCCAAAGTGGCCGACAAATAAAAATAACAAAAGATCACTGTTTGGTTTGTTTAAAAGACGGTAAGGTTGTTGCAACTAGGGGTAAAGACGTAAAAGTCGGGAGTTATCTTCCACTTGCAAGAGAAATCAATTCTTCCGCCTCTCCCATTAGAAACAATAAACTTCGTAAAGAATATCTAACTTTATTAGGATTAATTACTAGCGAAGGCCATGTCGGCAATCGAGTATCAATTTATAATTTAGATCGCGTTGTTCTCAAGCTGATTACTGATTGTTCAAGTTCCTTGAATTTGCAAGTATCACCCATTTACAATTATCCAAACAGGTCACAAATTAGAGGGTATTACTTCAAATCCAAGAATTTTTTGAAAGATATTAAGAGGATTGGCGCGGGAGGAAAATCGGGAATTAAAAGGGTGCCGGCACCAATATTTGGCCTCACAAACATGGAGATTTCTCATTATCTAAGGTCTTATTTTGAGGGTGACGGAACGGTTGACAATCATGAAATAACAGCAACGACAAAATCCAAGAGTCTAGCCTCCGACCTTGCCTATCTGCTTCTACGATTTGGAATTGTTGCCAGAATTTCAGAAAAAATGAAGGCTGCAACTAATACAAAAAACAAAACAAAAAGAAAATACTACGGAGTTTCCATTTCGGGTCAGGAAAATACCAAGAAGTTTATAGACAATATTGGATTTATAACCGAGAAAAAGAACAACCGGGCGAGAAAGCTGCTTAAGAAAGGCAATACAAATGTCGATATCATACCCGAACTGGAATTAATATTTCAAGAAATTTACAAAGAACTTTACAATTCAGAAATTCCCGCCCCAAAAAAATTCTCAGAAATTAAACTCGGCATTTTCAAACCTTCCAGAAGTAATCTTTTAGGAATAGTTAATGAACTCAAAAAACGGGTGGAGGAAATAGAAAATCTCGAGACAGACGGTTTATCCAAACTACAAAAACTTCCAACCATCCAAGAAATTGTATCTAAAGGGACCGAAAAGAAAATGAACTCTTTGCTTTGGAAAAAACTAGGGCATTCTTGGCAAACAATGAGGTCTGGAATACCCCCCAACACCAAAAACGCCCTCCAAGCAGCCGCCATAACCCATGGCTATGAATACCAAATAGACCAGGTAGGTGGCGCTTTATATCGATGTTTCAAATACACCGGTGGGTCGTTGAGGAAATTTGACGAGTCTCTCTGGGCGACAACTCTTTATAAACACACCAACGCAAGGTATGAAAAAATAATTAAAGCCAGAAATCACATCACTAAAGTCTATAAGGAAAAGGTCCAAAGACTACAAGAAATAAAGAAAAAAAATGAGTGGCTTGAAACGTTGGCCAAATCTGATCTTTTCTGGGACCCGATAGTCAAAATAGAAAAAGTTAAAGCAAAACATCCTTACGTTTACGACCTCCAGGTAGAAAACGGCGTTTTCTTAGCCGGGCACGCGGGGCTCTTTGTTCATAATTCCTATTTTGTCAAACTTGAGGCCCTACGGTCGCTGATGCTGGGCACCGAAGTGATTGTCATTGACCCGGAATCTGAATATAAAGCCCTAGCCGAAGCTGCCGGCGGAGAATTTATCCAGTTTTCTTTTAATTCACCTTCAAAGATTAACCCCTTTGATTTAACTCAAATTTATGAGGAAGGCGAAAACCAGCTCGGTCTTAAAATTCTTTCGCTGCATTCGCTTTTTAAAATCATCATGGGTCAAATTACGCCCTCGCAGGAAGCTTTATTGGACCGCGCACTCGTGGCAACTTACAGAGGCAAAGGTATAACGGCCGACCCCACAACCCAGAAAAAGGAACCGCCTTTAATGGAAGACTTGTATAAAACCCTAATCGGCATGGAAACGGCGGAAGCTATGGATTTATCTGCCAGAATTGAAAAATTCGTACGGGGAAGTTTTGTCGGAATTTTTGATAAACAAACCAATATCGATATCAAAAACCCGTTTACGGTTTTTTCGGTCAAGGATTTACAAGACGTTTTAAGACCGATTGCGATGTTTATCATCCTGGATTTTATCTGGACCAAAATTAAAAAGGACCTCAAAAAACGGATGCTGGTGGTGGATGAGGCCTGGCATATGATGCGCTATCCCGACTCGGCCCAGTTTTTGTGGTCGGTTGTTAAGCGGGCCAGAAAGTATTTTTTGGGCTTAACGACCATCACCCAGGATGTTGAGGACTTTTTGGCGCAGGATATCGGCAAGGCAATTGTCACCAACTCCTCAATGCAGCTTCTTTTGAAACAATCGCCGGCCGCGATTGACAAAATTGCCGAGGTTTTTTACCTCTCCCAAGGCGAAAAACAACTGCTGCTTTCGGCCAATGTCGGCGAGGGCATCTTCTTTGCCGGGCCACACCACGCGCCAATTAGGGTCGTGGCCTCCGAAAAAGAACATCTTTTAATTACCACCAAACCCCAGGAGGCAGCAAAGTAAAATGGCTAATATCCTACCCCGACCTTCAAATTTGACCAAATCTGACATTTTGAAGTTAATGGACGCCTGCGAAAAATTTTACCCTATTGAACTTTTAGGAGAAGGATATAGGGGATATTCAGTTACCAGATGGGAAATTCCGGAATTAAAGTACAAATGGGAAAATAGTAGATCCTTTTTTAAAGACATAACTTCCTTAACTGGACAAGAAGATATAAAAAGTGTCTACGAAACTCTTGTAGAATGGGAAAAAGAAGCTTCGAAAGTTTTATCTTCGGAAGAGAAATTATCTCAAACTACTCCTGGAAAAGAAAGATTGGAACAACTGGAAAAAGAAGCCGCGGAAAGAGAAAAAATTAGGACGGAGGCCCAAAAAAAAGCAATAAAGGAAACAAGAGAACAAATTATTTACCTAGAATCTCTCAAAAAACCAAAACCAATAACTTTTGATCAGAAAGAAAAAGAAGTAGTAGAAAAATTAATAGAGGCCGCCCAAAGAAACCCAGATAAATTTATAGAAAACTTTACCGAAAAGATTTCTGATCCAAACAATCTGCCCTTGGAAGTATCTGAAAAAATACCGACTGAAAATATTAAAGAAGTTGCCCCCTTTATCGCAAGAGATTTCGCCACAAAACTTCGAGGTCTGGGAACACAAGCGGCAGCAGGAAAATCATTAGACATAATCCAACCCCCTCAAAATCAGGTCTGGCTTCTTTCTACACTTTCTGATCCAAATATAGTTTCTGTTTCAAAACCCATCCAAACTTTAGCTTCAGCAAAGGCTGTATTCAATGATGCTGCCGGTCAATTAATTTCTTCACAATATGGTTCAAAATTATTTTATGCACTTTATGGAAACCCCGAGGAAGAGAAATATAAAATTGTAGATAAATCTTCGGAATCTTCAATAAGAATAAACTTGAAAGAATTAATTAAAGTTGCAGAGCAAATTGAACAAGAGACTCAGAAACGACAAGAAAAAATAAATACAAACTCAGATGCCGCATTTGATTACACAAGAATAGATTGGCAAAACATAGTGGGAAATTTTCCACTTAGACAAGTTGGGAATGTTTTTTCTAATGTCTTCTCAAGCATGTTTCCTCCGCCACTACCTCTGATAACTACCACGGCAGGGGCCTACGCTGGTTATCAACTTATAAGTCCAATGCTCTTTTCTGCATGGCAGGCCCAAGCATTACTAACTGCCCCATACGCACTCCTTCAGTCAGGAGCCGCCTCCACGGCGGTCATTCCCCAAATTACGACAACCTATGCCATTCTTGACGCCAGCGGAACAATAATTAGTAGTGGCTTAGCAACAGTGATACCGGCCAGCGAAGCCGGAGCTGCCGTTATCGGAGCCGGGACTCAAGCGACATTAACAACTGCAGCGGCTGGTGCTGGCGCTACGGCTGGAAACATCGTAGTGCCCATAATAGGAGCCGTTATAGGGGCAGTCATTGGTTATTTATCAAGTAAAGTTATTCCATTTATCCAAAGGAATTTCAATAAAGTTCTTATTGGCATAGGTACTGCTCTTTTTGGTTTAGGATTTCTACTAGCATCAACCCCCATCATGCTTGGCGGACTTGGAACTGCCGGGGCGGGATTAATCGGCGCGGCGGGGGGTGTTGGTCCTGCTTTATCAGCGGCAGGAGGCTTTACTGCCGGGGCAATCGGCGCAGTCGGCGCAATGGTAGTTTCTTCTCTGGTTGTTCCTTTGGTTGCCACTCTAATTGGCGTTCCAATCGTTGTTGCCTTAATTATATTTATCATCAATTCCGGAGCTTATATCGTCCCTCCGGGGCCAACACTTGAAGTTCCTTCCTTTGCCGGGACTGGTGCTAAAATTACCTGTACCAAAGAAAAAGGAGCTGTCTCCTTTGGCAATACTTCATCTAACCCCATTGCCAAAAGGGCCTGGGAAATCACGGCCGACCTTTATCAGGGCTTTTGGTGCTACTGGAACCGCTCGCCCGGAGATTTTCCCGACGACACAGCTTCTTATCCTCCCAGCTATCCCGAAACTTTTGATGAAAATTTATTTACTAAAAATCCCAATCCGTCTCCGGCTGAAATGTCTAAATGCGGAGACTGCCTTTTTTGGTGCACCTATTTGGTCCAAAAAGCTTTCAGAGAATCTGGAAACACTTCTTTACTTGTAACTTTGTGGTCGCCCACCATGCAAGACGACTTCACCAAAAGAGGTAAGTTTATTGCGAACAGGGATTCAACCCCTAAAAACGTTGTCCCGGGAAGTGTTATTTTCTTTAAAATTGAACCGGGTCCTGATAGAACCAATCACGTTGCCATCGTTTACTCGGTCAACGAAGACGGTATATCATATGTACAATCAAATGCGCCGACAAAAGACGACTTTGTGCCTTTTAATTCCTCCGGAAAAGGAATTCAAAATCCGCCTGGTATCGGAGTTGTCGGAATAGGACTACCATGATGGATTTCATCAGAAAACACAAAATTATTGTTTTAGTTTCTACCTTAATAGTAATTGTTGGTGTAGCTTTAGTTTTCAGACTAGGTGCGTTGAAAGTATCTTATACCAATCCTAAAAGTGGTACAAAAGATATCTCTACCGACACGGAAATTGACATTTTTTTTAACCGGGAAATAAAAGATAATGAGAAAGCGCAAATTAGCGTCGATATTTCCCCACAGGAGGATCTTAGTTTTCTATTCTCCAAAAGCCAACTCAAAATAGTTCCAAAAAATCCCTTAAAAACTGCTACAACTTATTCTTTAGATATTAAAGTTAATAAAAGAAAAATCTCTAGCTTTTCTTTCGAAACGCTACTTTTTACACCAGAACAGATAGCCAAAGAGGGCCTTCTTCAATCGCGGGACGATTTGGCCTTTGGTGAAGTTTATAAAAAATTCTTATCTGACTTTCCCTGGTATTTATCGCTCCCAATAGAAAAGAGCACCTACAGAATAGTTTACGATTTTGAAAAGAAATCCTTCAGAATCAGATTCAAAATTGCACTTTCGGCAAAACAGGAAGAAACCCTTATCAATCAGGCCTTGGAGGAGCTTAAAAAAATTGGGGTTCCGGAACCAATTAGTTACTACACGCTTAAGGCAGAGTAGTTATTCCTGGATTCTTACGGGCATAATAAGATGCAGGAAATTTGTGTTTTTCGGGTCTCTGAAAACCCCGGGCGAGGAAGCATTCGATAATTCTATACTTATTTCAGGACCGGACACCGCATTTATAAAATCTTCCAAAAAGCGGTAGTTAAAGGCTATTTCAAGCGGAACGCCTTCAACTTTTGCTTCAATTTTTGTTTTTTGACTGCCCGCGGCTGAACTTTCTGCAGATATTTCAATTACATCTTTACCAATTGCCATTTTTACCACATTGGCCGAATCGCGGGCAAAAGTTGCGGCAAGTTTAACGGCTCTTAAGATATCCTCCCTGTCAACAAAAACGGTCACGTTTTTGTCTTTGGGAATTATTTTTGTAAAATCCGGAAAATCGCCTTCGATTACCCGTGAAGAAAGAATTGTATCGGTGAAGCCGAAAACTGCTTGATTTTCGTCTTGGTTAAAATTAAGAACAATATCAGAATCATCCAAAGACAGCCTGGAAACTTCGGAAAGTACACTTTTAGGTAAAATAACTTTATCAAAAAGTTTCTTATTTTCACTAAGCTTAATTTTATTTTGCGAAAGTCTAAATCCGTCAGTTGCAACTAAGGTCAGGGTATTTTTTTCAAATAAAAAAAGTACGCCGGTAAGCTGCGGTCTGGTTTCATCTATTGACGTTGCAAAGTTAACCGTGCCAAGCGCATCAAGAAGATTTTGCCGAGGTATCGAAATTGAAGTTTTTGTATTAATGCTTTCGGTAACTGTTGGAAAATCGGAAGGGTTCATGCCCGATATGGTTAAATTTGTTTTTTGAGTTTTTACCTTAAGTTCTTCTTTCTGAGACTCTAAATTTATCAAACCCGAATCTAAATTTGAAACAACTTCAGAAATTACTTTGGCCGGCGTTGTAATTTTTCCTTCTTCTTCTATCTTTGCTCCAACTGAAACAAGAATCGAGATTTCTAAATTTGTGGCCGACACCTGAAGTTTTGTTTTTTTAGTAGCAAGCATAATATTTCCCAAAACCGGAAGTTGTGCATGGGCTGACGTGAATCTTGAAACATTGATAAGGGCGCGCGATAAATTTTCTTGAAGTATTTGTAATTTCATTTTTACTCTTTTACTCTAACTCCCTTTTACTCTATTTTAACTAGTAGTACTAGTAGTAGTCAGTGTTGATATGTAGACAAAAGTCTAAGTCTAAGTCTAAGTTTTGTACTAATTTCGTGTGAACTTTAGCTTGGTCAATTTGTGAATAAAATTGTGGACAATTTGCCAGCCTTTGTTGATAAGTTACTTGTTTGGAAAAATTGTCCTCATATCCCCAATTTAATCTTCGACATATCCTCACGGATTTGCACATCTACCGAGGCTAGTTGTGTAATTTTTTCCACAGCGTGCATGACGGTTGTATGATCCCTGTCCCCCACAAGTCTTCCAACTTCCGCCAAAGGAAGTCCAAGATGGGTTCTTAAAAGATACATTAAAACCTGGCGAGGCCTTGCAATTGGTCTTGTGCGAGAATCTCCAAGAAGAGACCTTTTTCCTATTTGATAATATCTTGAAACAGCATCAATTACCTCCGAAGGATTTTTTCTGATGGTTTTCCCATTTATCTCAACCTGCTTTCCAAGAACAGATTCGATAAGCTCATTTGTAATCTCCACTTTTTTGAGATTGACTTGAGTCATCAGTTTGATTAAAACGCCTTCTATTTTTCGGGCGGAGTCGACATTTCCGGCAATCATTTGGACTTGATCCATTTCAAGGGCAAATCCCTTTTCTTTAGCCTTAATTTGGACAATTGCACACCTAAGCTCAAAGTCGGGCGGAGCGATATCAACTATTAATCCGGCTTCAAAGCGGCTTCTTAGGCGCTCTTCCAGTTTAGCAATTTCAGACGGGGGTCTGTCCGAGGTTAAGATTATTTGCCCGCCGGCGTTAGTTACGGCATTAAACGTATGAAAAAATTCTTCCTGGGCCGTATCTTTACCTGCAATAAATTGGATATCGTCAATTAGAAGAAGATTTAACTTTCTATACTTACCCCGGAAAAGTTGAGTAGTCTTATTTCTGATTCCCTCGATTATGTCATTAGTGAAGTCTTCTCCCGTGCAGAAAAGAACCTTAAGATTCCGATCCCTTTTTAAAACAGAGTTGCCTACGGCAATCATGAGGTGAGTTTTTCCAACCCCTACTCCGCCCCAAACAAAAAGAGGATTATAGGCAGAACCTAAATTTTCCGAGACAGCAAGAGCTGCTGCGTGTGCCATCTGGTTTGATGAGGAAACCGCAAAATTCTCAAAAGATGAATTTGGCCGCAATCTTGCTTTACCGAAGACTTCTGTAAGATCTTCTTTGGTGTCATTTTGGGCAAATAGCGGGACGGGTGTTTCTTCACCCTTTTTCTTTTCGGGATTTTCTTTTACCAGAAACAAGATGTCGCAGTTAGACTCGAGAATTTTCGATAAAGTATCCTGAATTAGGCCGTAGTATCTTCCCTCAATCGTGCTTTTGATAAACGAGGAAGAGCAGCCTATTTCGGCAGAAAATCTATCTTTTGCTTTAGTTAAACTTAACAAATAAGTTTGCGAGAACCATGTTCCGAAATTGGCGGAAGAAACCGAAACTTTAATGCTTTCTAAAGCGTCGTGCCAAATAGATTTTGAATCTAAGTTCATAGTGATTAGTGCAGAGTGCTTAGAAGAAATTGGAGCAGCGATTCCTATGTACTCTGTACTTTGTACTATGTACTTTTATAAACTTATCCACAATTCGTCAATAGCCAAATAGTATAAATTTGAAGTACGAAACTCGAATTTTTCTGATATAATCGAGATTATGTCAACAAAGCGAACATATAAGCCGAGCAAAATAAAAAGAAGGAAACGATATGGTTTTAGGAGAAAAATGAAGTCCAGCGGAGGCAGAAAGCTCTTAAAAAGAAGAATGTTAAAAGGTAGAAAGAAACTTACTCCATGATTGCCCGCAAATACATTCTTAACGGCAAGGAAAACTTTGAGAAAGTAGAGAAGGAAGGAAAAATTTTACAGTTCCCCTCTTTTGGTCTGGCCTATCTTGCAAGAGAAGACGGCAAGGATTCAAAGTTTGGTTTTATAATTTCGACAAAGGTTTCCAAAGATTCGGTCCAAAGGAACAGGATAAGGCGTGCAATAAACGAGGCGGTCAGGTATTATATGACAGATATTAAAAAAGGCTTTGACATCGTGTTTCTGGCCAAACAATTGGCCTTACGAAAATCCACCGATGAGATTATGAACGAAACCAGAAACGCATTAAAACAAGCAGGCATAGCAAGTAGGTAAATAGTAAATGAAAAAAATAGCAATTTTGATTATCGATTTTTATAAAATGTTTATTTCTAGCCTTTTCAGGCCTATTCTTGGGGAAGGCTGCCGGTTTAATCCGACGTGCAGCGAGTTTACCAAGGATGCAATTAGTCGCTTTGGAGTAATTAAAGGAACCCAACTCGGAATAGAAAGGCTAAGCAGGTGTCGCCCATGAATATTTTCAATGTCGTCTTAATCCAGCCGCTAACAAACGGTCTAATGCTTTTTTACAAGATTTTGGGCGGGAACATGGGGCTGGCAATAATTGGTTTCAGCATCTTTTTGCGCTTTGTGCTTAATCCCCTGACAAAACCCTACATGCAATCTATGAAGAAGATGAAGGAATTTGAGCCTCAGTTGGCTAAGCTAAAAAAGAAGTATCAAGGGGATAATAAAAAAATGCTTGAGGCCCAAGGCGAGTTTTATAAACAAAAAGGCATAAATCCGGGTGCGGGATGTCTCCCCTACCTTCTGCAAATTATAGTTTTAATTGCCCTTTTTAATGTTTTTACACAGGCCCTTTCTGCGAACGTTAATGGATTGGACAAGTTTAACCAGCTTCTATATTCGCCCTTAAAGCTTGCCGAGGGTGCAAGCCTAAATACTAAGTTTCTTTATATGGATGTTACAAAACCCGACAAATTCATAGTGCCCGGCCTACCCTTTCCCCTACCCGGCCCAATTTTAATTTTTGCAGCCCTTATCCAGTTTGTTTCTGCGAAAATGATGGCGCCTATGGTAAAAGTAGAGGAAAAAATTGCCAAAAAGACCAAGGGTGCAGCCGATGATTTTCAGGTTGCAATGCAGCAGTCCATGACCTACACTTTTCCCCTGTTCACCATAATTTTCGGTTTAAGCTTTCCTTCGGGACTTGCGCTTTATTGGTTGCTTTTTTCCCTTTGGCAGGCAGTTTCTCAATACCAAACTTCCGGCTGGGGCGGCCTATCCCCTATTATTTCAAAACTTGGTTTGTTAAAATCCGGCAAATAACATGGCTAAAGACAAATTAGAAATAGTTAACGATACGGCAAATAAACTTTTAGATTTGATGGGAAGTAAAGCTAAGGCAGAGGTAGCATATGACACAGAAAATGAGTTTTACGCAGTTGAGATAAAAACAGAGGAAGAGGTGGGTCTTCTGATAGGCAGACACGGGGAAACGCTTGGGGCGATAGAAACCGCGCTTGCAATGATTCTTAAGCAAAAAACCGGCGAGTGGGTAAGGGTTATTGTCAATGTCGGAGATTGGCGAAAGAAACAGGAAGAGTATTTGGGCGATTTGGCCACCCAAGCTGCTGATAGGGCCAAGGAAACCAAAGAGCCCCAGCCAATTTATAATTTAACCCCCGCTCAAAGAAGAACTATCCATATGGTCCTTGCTAAAAATAAGGATGTTACTACCGAATCTGTCGGTGAAGGTGAAGAACGCTATTTAGTTGTCAAGCCCAAAGGGAAGTAGCTAGTGAACTCCAAAAAAAAACTTCTTAAATTTACATTCAAGCTTCTTGTTTTTTTAATGCCTACACAGCTTGCCCTACATTTTTGGCCTTCATGGGCGCATGTTTTTGGAATAAGAGTTGATTATCTGGCGCCTACGCTTTATTTAACCGACATCCTGTTGGCTGCACTGCTAGTTGTGTGGATTATAACAGCATTCAAGAAAACTCCCGACTTTCAGTCGGGAGATGAATTGAACGC
>ERZ1292625.1524-Hain-H41-01um-R1-1524-length-26923-cov-18_pt1 | contig 26923 bp, 27 predicted proteins | sample MGYA00564400_ERZ1292625 | MGnify/ENA primary metagenome ERZ1292625 (study PRJEB36523, sample SAMEA6512639) | groundwater metagenome | collected 2019-01-08 | study: AquaDiva: Metagenomics assemblies of 32 groundwater samples | reverse complement strand
GGGCGATGATATCCCAATCGTATTTCTCACGGACCATCCGCTCTGCATTGAGAACCATGCGCTCCCGCAATGGACGGTCTTCCAATACGCGTACGATGGCGCGGGCGATGTCGGCGGCGTCGTGTTGATTGCATACGAGGCCCGTTTGTTCATCATGAACGATATCGGGTATGCCGCCGACGGCGGATGCAACAACCGGAACGCGCGCGGCCATCGCCTCCAAAAATACCGAGCCGAGACCTTCCGACAGTGAAGGCCTGACAAATACATCAGCGGCCGCATATACGACAGCAAGCTGCTCGTGCGGGATGATTCCTATGAAATCAACCGCCTCTCTGATGCCGAGTTCGGATGCAAGGGATTCTAAATCCTGACGCAGAGGCCCATCGCCGACAATTGCGAGACGGGCATTTGTGATGCTGCGACGAACCGCAACGAATGCCCGAATAACACCTTCTACATTATTTTTTGGTACTAAGCGCGACACGGTCAGAATGGTAGGATCGGGATTTTTCACCTGCGGTATTGTGTGAACGGTCACGCCGTTGGGAATAATGCGAATCGGTGAAGATGTATACCGGCCTGCATATGCCGCCAGATGTGCACTGATTGCCGTTACGACATCCGCGCGTCGTATGATGGCCGAGCGAATCAGGCGCACGAGCCACGATTGATTTTCCAAGTCCTTTCCTTCTTGTATCGTAATAATAAGCGGTACTCTCGGCCTGAAAATCTTCATCAGCCATGCGGCACCGGCAGCCTGCGACGCCTGGTATGCGTGTACTGCATCATAGTGATGCGTGCGCATCAAACGCAAAGCAGTCGCAGCAATGGCAATCGGAAGCAGCAGTTTCGGCAATACCAATGGGATTCTTGCCCACCGCCCTCCGGCACGAAATACCCTGACACGACCGATTGTCTCCATAAGTTTTGTGGTCGGATGATAGCGACCCGTAACCAAGTCAAAATCAGTGCCGGTAAGTCGGTTAGCTATATGGTGAATCGCAAGCTCACTGCCTCCGATGAGGGGCAGATAAGCCGTGGAAAGCAGCAAGATTCGAGGTTTTGCAGTCGTTGTAGACTCCATATTTTGGTGCTATCGTATCTTATTATAGCACTATGAGCAACGCCAAAACCCGCATTTTTTGTGTCGTTACGCAGGGCGAAATGGGTGGCGCCCAGCAGTTTATCGCGCAACTGGCCCAGAATCTTGACCAGGATAGATTTACGCTTCATGTGGTATGGGGAGCGGGAGGGCACAATACGCTCGCACGATCTCTACCGCCGCAAACGACCTATGGCGCTGTGCGCCACCTAGTACGGAACATATCCCCTTGGCACGACTTGATGGCGGTCTTCGAGCTGCGGCGTCAGATGGCTGAATACAAACCCGATGTCGTGCTGTGCATTTCCAGTAAGGCAGGATTCATTGGAGCACTTGCGGCACGGCAGTTACGCTCAAAGCTACCGGGACTGAAGATTGTATACCGCATCGGTGGTTGGTCGTTCAATGACCCATGGCCGGCGTATAAACGCCGTCTCTATATCTGGTTGGAGCGATTGTCTGCGCGCTGGAAGGATTACATCGTTCTGAACAATACCCACGACCTTGACCAGGCGCATCAGTTGCGAATCCGTCCGCGAAAAAAAGTGGTGTGCATTTACAACGGGCTTGATCCGTATATGAATTTTTTGCCGAGCGATGAGGCTCGTGCCGTATTGAATGAACGCGCCTCCGGTGCATCGCGGACTGTTTCATACGATTGGCTTGTCGGAACAATAGCGAATCTGTACCCGACCAAAGACATCCCCACTCTCGTCCGCGCAGCATCCCGTGTCGGAGGCAATGTGCGATTCGTGGTCATTGGAGACGGAGAACAGCGCGAACATATCGAGCGCCTGATACAGCATCTCGGACTCCGTGACCGGTTTATTTTGCTGGGTACACTGAAAGACGCGAGCAGGTATTTAGCTGCATTGGATGTGTTCGTTTTACCGTCTGTGAAGGAAGGATTTCCATGGGCACTTTTGGAAGCAATGGCAGCACGCGTGCCGGCAATCGCTACTCGCGTCGGGGCCGTGCCTGAAATGATTGAGGATGGAGTCAGCGGCATCTTGTGCGATGCAGGGAACGCTCAACAAATGGCACACAGCATCGTCCGGCTTTTGGGCGACGACAAGTTGCGCCAAGACCTTGCCATCGCCGCTCACCAACAGGTCATCAGTAAGTTCTCACTTCGTACAATGATTGACGAGTACGAGCGCCTCTTCACAGCAGAAAGTTAGTCTCGCACGCGGCACCGTACTCCGATTTGTCTCTCGCTCCCCGCCCCAGCCCTGTCCGCTCCCGGTGCGTAACGCCGCCATCGCTGTCCGCTCGGCTTTGGTACAGCAAGCGAGCAGGACAGGGCTGGGGCGGCTCGCTCTCACAATATGCCGAAATACCTCACTAATAAACGGCTCACCATCATGCTGGATGCTGGGCTCGCTGGAGCATGACGGGAGAGTTGCTCTAATCACACCGCACCCCAGAAAGGCTGTGGACAAGTCGGCGCGACTCATGGTAGTATGCTATCGGTACCTGTGAGGGCTTCGGCTCTCCCACGGTCAATGCTTGTCACACCGTAGCCAGGTACTACGAAAGGACGCCAGAAATGGCGTTTTTTCGTGTTTAGTCGGTCTCCGGATTGCCGTATGACATCTTCCGGCGGCCGTTAGCTCCCTCTCTCCAGAACGGCATAATACTCCAAAAGTAAGGCTGCCCTCCCGTTAGCTGCTTGATGATGACTCGAACTCTAACATTCTTAAGAACTGCGATAAATTCAAAGTAAGTCGCCTGTATCATAATCTTTTCCCATCGACTGTTCGTCTTTCTGCGCTCAAATTTCTCGACATAGGAAATACCTTGCACGGTTCTCGATAACTTCATTACTTCGGGAGCAAGATTGATGAGCCGGAGCCGGCGACACTGGTCGTCAACGCTACGCGCCTTATCCCATTCTTTGAACTTGAGATGGTCGAGACCCTTAGCATTAAATGATACGGGTCCGCCGAAATAGGGTGAGTGAGCCGAATCAATCGTCCGATAATACGATTCGGCTTCAGTCTTAATCTTCTCGAATTCTTCAGGAGTTGGTGAAGTCATGCCGCCGTATGGTAGCAGGCTTCCCACAATAATCAATCATCACGGTGTCTGACCGAGCCGGTGGCACCATACTCCAGGGAGGCAAGAAACTTCGGCGAGCATATATTAAATGGCGTGCGTTAGCCGCACCAAAGACATCCCTGCCTGCCGGCAGGCGCATGACCGGAGCCCAAAGCCGAAGGCGACGGCGGAGATTCGGATGGCTGACAGTGCGGGTAGGGCGCCGCTCCAATGCGAGCTGCCGAATCGGAGTACAGTGGCGCAGGCGATGGATTCTACTTCAAGCGATATTTCGCAATGATGGGGGCGTTTTGAGGGATATTTTTGACCAGAATCATAATGCTATTATCGCGGTATACCGTTATCCATTTGGGGTCGCGAATGATGCGCTTCACGAATACTTGCGACCAGGGCGTTATGTCGTTGTAGTTCCAGAAGATAGCATTGATGCCGTAGCGTTCTGATTGCGCGTGCCACTCTTCGGCGTCTTCCTGCATCTTGATATAGACATTCTGAATGAAATCAGCGGGATAGGCTTCCGGACGGCCGTCGATGAACACGGGCTCTTCGGGAAGTTTCCAGATGAGAAAACTCCCGACATCGAAATTGTTGAACAACGGACCATGGATACCTGCCGTGTGGTAAAAATCAATCGGCTGCTGAAAACCTGTCGGTACGATAAATCCAAACTTCCTGCCTGAAATATGCGCCTGGTCATAGATTTGGTTCGTCACGATGCTGGCGCCGATAAGTCCGAGGACGACTATGGACAATACCGTCGCGGAACGGGAACGGATACGCCACCCTGATTCGTCGATATTACGGAGAAATACCGGAATCGCAACGAGCGCGAGAAGCGGGAAATTGCGTATCATTGCGAATGAGAACCCGGCGGTAAGAAGTATCAGCAACGCGCCATCGATGTTCTGCCGGAAATGCCTTCGATTTATCATAAACGATAACACACTAAGTCCGATGACAATAAACATCGCAACGGTTGTCATGACCGGATAATTGAATGCGCGCAGGAAGAAGGGTGTCTGGTTCTCGACAATGGAGTAGCCGTAGTTCCCCCACATAGTGAGCGGATATAATGCACCGTGGTATCCGGCTGGATTAACAAGTGTCGCCGCCACAAGAAAACAAAACAACAGCCAGTGACGACGACCAGAAAGTGCGGATCGCCCGCTACGCATGATTTCACCGAACCACCACGCGAGCACCAGTACCGGTCCCATAAAGAAATAGATGTGGGTATTGACCCAAATGAGTTGGACCAGGGGCAGGGTCCAAAGAAGCCTGCTGTGCGGTTTCCGGTAGAGAATGAACAAAAACCAAGCAAGAAAGACAAAACTAAATATTTCCGGACGGACATCGGTGCGCTCCACCAATGTGAATAGTGAGGCAAGGCCGATGACGACTGCGGGCAACGCAATGCGTGGCCGCCATGCAGCCGCTAACGCGAGTCCGAACGCACATGCAACCAGCCCCGCTTTGACAGCGATAAGTCCCGCAAGTCCGATAAACCGCTCACCCAAGTAGAGCAGAAGGCCCCCGAGCCAGTGGTGATTTACGAAGGGAAAATCACGATTGGTATAGCTAAACAGATTCGTATGAGGAATGCTCCCCGTCTCCCAGATGATCCTTCCAACGGTAATATGCCGCCCGATATCCTGATAAATAGAGGTGAGCGTGTGAACTGAAAGCAACCCCATCAGCACGACAAGCGCGAGTGCGCTCGTGAGGGAAAGCATTCTTTCACGATTCACCATGAGCACATCCGCGCGTTTATTTTGCCACGAGATCCAATCGCCCCAACTCCATACTCCCGCAATATACTGACAATTGGGCTGGAAGTTTATCGCTATGTAGTGTGGTCAGTATCCATCCGTTTGCATCGAGCGAATACTCACGACCGGCAATATTGAGAATCCTAGACTTCCCGGAAGCGGTATTGTCAATCATCACCTCAACATCATTCGGATAATCAACCTGCGATGGCGCAATGCTAGTACAATCCTTGTCCAGCACCAGCCGTCTGTTGAGGGGATCGAGCCACTTGATCCAAGATTCATAGCTCATCGTCTCGGTTACGACGATTCCCGAAGAAGGCTTTGGAAGATATGCGGTTGCTTTGGGCAGCTGCGTCGGAACTGGTGTCTGCTCGGGACTGGAACTGGGGCTATTGAGAGCCGACTCTTCAACACCATCACTCGCCTTGTTGTTCCGATTGACCAGGAAAACTATCGTTCCAACTGTCACAACAATTATCGAAAATGCATATATTTTTTTGGGTATGTTCATTGTTAGAATATAAATAAGTTATCGAGAATAGAGAGGTACCTGGTTGACCGATGAGTAGTCAGAACCCTTAGCGTACCAGTTGAACTCTCTTGAGTTTATGCAGAACACCTTCTTGAAGAACGATGGGTCGTCTTGAAATGCCTGATCTCCCGAGGTGTTTACCCAGTGCAGAATTCCAGAATCTTCGCCGGTCACCTCAACGCCATACACCTTTGGGTCGTTGGTTTCGCAATTTCGAAAAAGACCAGAAGTTGTCAGTATATTCCTGGTTTGTGATGTAACAAGTTTCACCTGTGCGAACCCTCCTAGGTGACCATAGAAGCCAAAGATGGCTGGATTCAAGAACAATCGCTTGTATCCCCAATCGTTGACGATATAGATGTCCGGGTCATCTGAAGCGGGAACGCTGATGGTATCCCCCTCATTCAAGCCCAATGCGGCTAAGCTAGTAAAACCGGAATGGGGCGGAGTCGGTGAAGATGACGGCGTTGGGAACGGCGTAACAGACGGAGTGGGCGTAGAGGTGACAACTACCCCGGGCAATGTCATGATATTTCCATAGATAGGAATGCCCTGTAGGGCCGGCGTTGCAAGGGTTGGATAGGAAAACCCGCTGAAACCAACGCGCACATTGCCCGCCGCAGACGAGGTAAGGCTTGCTCGTATCAGATAGGTTTTAGATAATCCATTACCGATAATGGTACTGGCAAATGATACTAAATCCGGATGTTCACTTTGATTCGGATAGACACCGAGTAATGTTGAACCGGAGGCAATATCATAGAGCCAGATATTCGTAAAATTGCTTAACCCTTCTACGACATCTGTCGCTACATAGATACCATTGAGGTACACATCACCGCCCGACGCGGTCAACGAAATCCTTGCCACATCAACATTTTGAGCACCGGCCGGCAAGCTCTTTGATGCAGGCGATTGGTTGTGCAGAGTCGCGTTTAATGTTGGCGTTTCTAAGGCTAACACTGACGACGACAAAGTATACACGAAACCGATAATCAACATACACCCCGTGATATATATTTTCATACCGATATCATAGCAGGAAATCAATCAGTTGCGTAGAGCGCACAGTACTCCGAAACCAAAAGCCCCCTTTCGGGGGCTTTTGGTTTCGGGAAACGCCATCGCCACGAATCCCAAGATTAGGAAGTAACAGAGGTTACTTCGTCAACACCTGCGAGACATTGATCGTCTTGATCAGGAAGTCGTTCATCCAGTCAGTCGAAGTGAGTGAGTGGGTGGCGGACGACTGATCCGTCCAGACAACGCTCGCCGAGGTCGCGCCCAATGTGCCGGCGACATCAACTGCATCGTCTGTGACCGCACTGGCAACCGTTGTCTTCGGGTTGGCAATCTTTGTAGAGATTGTGTTGTTCGCTGCCAGCGTACCACTGACGGTACCTACCAATTCGTAGACCTTAGCGGAAGAGATTGGTCGTTCAGCAGTGAACGTGTACGCAACCTGTCCTGTACCGCCTGTGGCCTTGTTGAAGTTGTAGCTTGCCGTTGCGAACGAGCCGAGGGACGATGTCACATCAATGCCGTCTTCAAGGAGCTTGAAGTTGGACGCGGAAGCGATCTGCGGACCGGCCGAAACTGCGACCGTCCACACGATGCGGTATAGGCCGACGGTTCCACCCACACTGCTGGCAGACACCTTTGCAAGTGTGTTCTCGCCCGCTGCCATTACCGATGTCGGCAGAGAGAGGTTAGCGAAGACCGGATACGCCTTGTGAACAAGGTTTGCATTGCCGGTATTCGTAGCCGGAGCGCGGCCGTAGGTCTGCGTGATAGTACCACCTGAAGAGCGGTACTTCAGACCGTCCAGACGCACCGTGACATTACCACCGGTATCATTCCCACCAATACCGACTCCGGCAAACTGCACATCAACCGTGAGGGTCTTTGTACCGCGTGCCTGCGGCAACGAGTAGTTCAATCCAGTGAACGATGCGGATGCGAGAGTGCCGCTAAGCGTGAGCACAGTGGAAGCGTTCAAGCTAGCGCCGTCCTTGAGAATAAGGGTCGCAACCGCACCCGACGAGGATGCCATACCGACGCCGAGAGAGTCGCTGGCGATATCCACATAGACTTCGTCAAGCGTGAAATCGTCATACTGCGGCTGGAGTCCGAAAGCATAAGTACTCGCCGTAGTACCACCGACACGAAGCGCGGCGGCAGGATACGATGCGGTCTGTACATTCAATGCTCCGCTCTGTGTCGTGATGGTTTGTCCAACAACTTCTGATGTTGAAGTTGCTGTGCTGGAATTCGCCGTCACGCCAGATGCAAGCAGGTGAGTGATGAGCGTCTTGCTCGTCAGCGCCACCGTGTCCAGGTTGCCCCAGACTTCGACCTGGTAGGTCTTGTTCACCGGAATGGTGAGGTTGACCGAGTAGGATGAGCTTGCGGTAGATGAGACCGTCGCTTTAGCCGGTGATGTGTAGAGAAGGGATCCACTGTCGGAGTAAACCTTCAGGAACACATCAGTCGTCTTCGAAGCAACCGAACCATCGTTGGTTCCGTCGAGGTCGAGAACGAGCGTGTTGACATTGATGTTTTCAGACGAAGCGGCGGTCAAAGTGTAGTGACCGAGCTTCAACAAAGTCTTCGGTGTCACGACTGACTGGTTCGCGTAGCCAGTGTACTTCGCGGCGCTAAACGAGCCCGTCTTTACCGTCACCTGGTTGCCAACCGTGGCAGCCGAGTTGAAGTAATTGAGGGACACCAAGCGCTGTACATTCGAGGAACCGACGACGAGATTTGCGGTAATCGTCGCGTTCGCGGCAACATTGTTGGTGCCGCTTGCGTCGAAGATATCAGCGCGAATCTCAACGATCTTCGGATGGCCCGGCTCAACGATGAGCGAGGATCCAAGACTGAACTCGGTGTACGCAGCTGCGCTGGAAGCTACCGGTGAGGAGTCCTCCCAGATTGTCTGGGTAGAACCGATCTGCACACCATCAGCGAATAGTGCGCCATTGCGAAGCGCGAACTGGTCAGGAGATGATGTGTTGCTCACCCGAAGATTCTCAACTTTCAAGCGTTCGCCGTTCGCTTTGAACTCAAAGCGGGCGAGTACGACACCTGAAGCATCCTTGACCACATCACCAGCCGGAGAATCGGTCTTCTTGGTGATTGTCAGAGTACCCTGCGAGATGGTCTGCTGGCCAGCTTCAGCCGGGAAGCTTCCCGTCTGCGTGGCGAGAACACCCGCATTATACTGTGAGTCGCTAGTCGAGATATCTGGGGCCTGGCGAATCGAGACGGTGAAGTTCTTGTTGGAACCACCGACAACATTTGCCAAAACCTTCAATACGCGACCGCCGGTCTCGAGCTTCTTGGGACTGCCGGAAACATCGAAGACAACATAACCGTTTGCATCAGTCTGGGACTGCGCCGAGCCGACCTGCACCCCATCCGCATAGAGGCGGAAGTTCTGCAAATCTCCGACATTGACCGAACCGATGACTCGGAACTGGAGGCTCTTGAGCCATACATACCGAACACCGACGGTCGCTGTGTTCTGGAAGATGACAATATCGTCAGCCGGATCAAGCGCTGTGTTTGCGCTCGGGGTAGTAGATGCGTCCGCGGCAAGAACAACAGTTGCAAGCGTCGCGGTTGCAATGCTGTGCAAGTTACCCGATAGAGATGTCACGATTACAGAAGCACTGGACGGAGTGTAGCTGGACAACCGAACCCCAATCGTCTCACCGGTAGCAGTGCTCAAGATGTCAGATTTCACCGAGATGGTCTTAGAGCCACTCACTTGGAACAACCCCTGTGAGTCATTGAAGGTGATTTTGCCACTGGATACGGTTGCGGAATCGGTCAAACGCTTCGAGCCGTCGTACAAGTAGACATTGGTAAGCGTGGCATCAGCGGAAACACCCAAACGGTCCAAAACGATATTGGTGACCGAGCCGTTACCTGAAAAGGTAAAGTGGGCGAGATCTGCAGATGCTTGACCCTGTACCAAGGTACCGGATGCCGGGTTGTCCGAGGACAACGAGGCCCCGATCGGACCGGAGACCGCACCGCCACCGCGGCTGTAGACCGGAACCTGCAACACCGAGGTGTAGTCGGCACCCATGCCGTACAGCGCCTTTTCAGCTTCGTTGATGACGAAAACCTTCTTGAAGAAGTTCGGGTCATCAATCACGGCCTGTGCGCCACTGGTGTTTACCCAGCGGAGGTTGGCGACATCTTCGGAGATGACATCCAGACCGTAGACTTTCGTGTCACCATTGACACGGAAAAGTCCGGAGGTGCCGAATGCATCGCGAGTTGCCGGAGCAACCGACTTCACGCCCGCCCACGACAGGTGGCCGTAGAGGGTGAAGATTGCAGGATTTACAAACAAGCGCTTGTAACCATGCTCGTTAACAATATAGATGTCCGGATCGGATGAACCGGATGCACTGATCGTATCTCCCTCGAGGAGACCGTAATCAGCGGGAGCGACTGCCTGCGCTGCGATCGGCATGGCTGCGAAGCCAGCCAACGACAGAACAGTTGCCGCCATCGTCAGGGAAGCCGCAGTCTTGCGGACGATCCCCTTGATAGTAATAGACATTATCTAAGGTAAACCTCATCGCGTTCCGTTGTATCGCCTCCTGATGGGGGCGGACAACAGTAAGTGAAGAGGGTATTAAACCGCACCGACACTGCATGTACGCTTCCCGGACTTTCGACCGGGAAACTGGATCTCGTACTATCGCGCAAGCCGCACACCCAGATGCGCGGTTCCGTTTCTTTCTTATTTCGACCAAGAAAGATTCAGAGTCTTCACGATATCTTGTTCAAGACCCGTTCTGGTAACAAACTATAAATTCTTTCGCTTCCTTTTTCAGTCGTACAACAATAGCAACAGTATGATCATTCTTTATCCTAGGTTTTCAACGTCCTTTCCTGGGCTGTCCATCTCTGCAAAAGTTTTCAGTGACAAATGACAAGTGCGAAGTTGTCAGTCGCCACCACTCGCGCAGAGACGGAAAGCTCAAACGGGGAGCCCTTTTGACCAAGCCGCAAAAACAAGCCAAAACGGCTTTTCTGCTGGTCTGTCAAGGGTTTTCAAATGTACTATTACCCCGCAACGCGGTACTCCTACGGTAGTCGGTATCCTAGCAAATGCGCAAGAATAGTCAACTAATACCTGCCTCCCGCAAAAATCCAGCTGTGTAATGAGCCGAGGTAATCACAGTCATTATAGCTGAAGCGTTTGACTCAACAAGGGCCAAATTGTGGATAAACGGGTGGCGCAGTCGTCTGGCCTAGGCCCCAAGGCCAACGGGCCTATCGGCCAGACCCTCCGGGCGATTCTTGCCACTTCGTTACGGGGCCCCGCTTTCCCTCCGTCGTACATATTAGTACGCCTACAGGAAAGCTTAACCCCGTGCCTCGCGGCAAAACTCGCGCCAAGCGCCCCCAAACCAGCTGAGAGACTACGGGGTCACGCTGTTTTTGAACTTGGGAGTTCCTTTTATAGGATTCGGTGGGCTGTCAGCATCCATACCGGTTGTGATAACGCCATTGTTGGTCGCCCAATTAGCGGGATCGGTGCCCAGAGAAGTTGCGCTAATTCGCTCCATAGTCGCATATGGATGACCACCTTGGGAGTCCGTACCTGCATACCAGCCTCCTTCTGCTCTACAATTTACCAAATCCATAGAGTTTCCAGTCGCATCGCGTAATTCCAGACTCTCACAACCGTTGGAAAGACCGGCCCCAGCACCTCCACCAAAAGAAACAAGCAAATCTGATGGGATATCGGAAATCGGCTCATTTGTTGAGCGTCCAATAAGGTAATATTCACCTGCCAATATCGAACCCGAAAGCGCGATATCCGGCTTACTGTCTTGGGATACCAATCGCCAACCGGTTAGATCGACCACAGCATCCCCGGAATTGTAGAGTTCAATCCACTCATCGGAGGCGTTGGCGGCAGTACCGGCCCAGGCAATTTCGTTGATGACAACATGCGAGGTGCCAATGGGCGGGGTTGGTGTCGGGGTCGGTGTCACCGACGGCGTTGCGGTAGCCGATGGGGTTGGCGTCGGAGTCGGGGATGGGACCGGTGTCGGGGTCGGAGTAGGGGTCGGGGTTTGTGTCGGGTTTGGTGTCACGGAGACGCGTGGAGTGGCTATGGCGGTTGGCAATGCCGTAACAAGCGAGGATATACGCGGTGTAACTGATACCACAGGAGTTGGTGCCAAGCCGGTGCCAGTCGGTGCCAAAGTTGGTGCCACTGTTTTGGCACCAAGTGCCAAGTTGGTGCCAGACTTGGTGCCACGATTTGGCACCTCGGTGGCACTAGGTGCCAAAGTTGGTGACACCTCGCTACCGATGAGTGCCGCAGTGTTGGCACCTCGATTCGGGAAAATGGCACCAATATGTCCGAAAACAAAATAGGCGATGAGGCCTACGGCTAATCCGGCAAAGGCTGATTTTATAGGCGACATAGAAATTTACGAATTCGTATCCTGCCATGATTGATGTCGCTGTGGGCCGAGGAGGGATAACGGCCCACAGCTACGATCACGGCAGGGTACCAATCCGCACGCGTTTCTTATAGCAAACTACACTTGACTGTCAACGCGATAGGAAACACTCCGGTCATCTTGACGCGTACGGTGAAGTGCGTCCGCATCACACAACTCCTTTAGACACCGCTTCACGGTGCGCGGAGAGAGTGATTTCTTTAGCGCATCTATCAAATCCTTGGTGCGAATCTCCGGATGTTCAGAAACATAATCCATGACTACTTTCTGATTCCCGACGACGCTCACCGGCGGCTTGGTCGCCGGTGAAGCGATTTTCTTTTTCGGCTTCTGCGCCGGTGCATCGTCCCTGTCTGCTGAAACTGACTTGCGCGCCACCGCAAGGCGGAGCCGAAGCACGGCGGCGGCGGCGCTCAACGCGGAGCGCCGGGGGAGGTATCCATCCGACGATAATCGCTCAATGAGCGCGGATGCGTCATCGCACCACAAGCGGATTACATCGGTTTCATCGCTCGATTTGATGCACAGCCCGATGAGTTGCACCGCCTCATCGCGCATATCTGCGATTGCATCGGCAGCCTGACCATGCGCAGATGCAACCGCCAATGCCAATGCGGCCCGGATAGCTTGTCGTTCGATGATGCTGTCGGTCATAATGGTCAGTTCTTAATCGCCTGTCCCAGATACCGCTCCAAGAAAGCATTAATCTGTGCCGCCGTGATGAGTCTCGGTTGTATCGCATTGCGTAGGAGGCCCACAGAATGGCCTGACTCATCAATCAAACGAGCGCCATTGAATGAATTCGTGTACACCCGGTCCATCGATAACAGGGTCTGCCGATCTTCATCGGACCAGACAACCCCCACCGGCAATTGCATCGGAATGAACCGTGACGCAATGACTTGGGCAGAGACGGCCTCCAGCTGCATCCCTGCGGACAACGGCACATCCTGACTGAACAGAACCGCATCGAGATCATTCGCTTCCGCTTTGAGAAGCACAAGCCCGGCTACCGGGTCGCCTGCAACACGCCGCGCACGAAGTACTTGGCCGCGCGGTGTGGCGATTTGATACACAAACGAACCGGAGCCGTACGGGGCAGTGGCAACGGTCGTGAGCACGAGACCATCGACTGACACCACAGTACCCGCACCTTGTCTGGCCAGCACCGGCCCCGAAAAAGTTTGCACAGCGACGACTCCGAGTGTTGAAGCCGAAGCGGCGTCTATCGGAGTCAGATTACCCGAAGAGCTCGGCGTAGGCGTCGTATTGGTATCGGAAACCGACACTGAAATTCCCAACAACGCCGCCAATCGGTGAGCGGGGATACGGTCAATATATCTGACAGACCAGACGGCAACGCCGCCGAGAATCACCACAACCACTATCTTCCATACGGGTCCCAATTTCATGGCCCATACAATACAAGTTAAAAATCAAAAGCGCAAAGTGGAGAAGTGGTCATACCGCTCATTCGGGCCGGTTGTGCGATATGTCCGACATGTTGCACAACCCAGGCCACAAATAGCGATGGGTTGCTCCCCGTTGCTATTTGTACATTATGCGACATATCAGCACCGCCATACCTGCTCGCGATGATGCGTGATTAAGAGGTTGAATTTTTATGCCCTTGAGCAGGGGAGGGTGGAGAAGGAAGCAAGGTAGCTCAGAATTGCCTAAGCGGCATCGCCGCGGCAATTCTGCCCGATTTGATTTTGTCTGATACAAAATCAAATCGAAAAATGCCTGCGTGGGTGCCCTTGACTGCGACCACGAAACATCACCCGCTCTGTTTCGTCCCCCAGAAGTTATCCACAGGTTATCAACCTTTACTACCCTATCCGCGAAACTTGACGATGTGTCGCGTTTTCACTTTTGTGAGTTTCCGACAGCGAGAAGTTCTATATCAAAATAGAGTGCAGCGTTCGGCGGTATGGCAGTCCCCGACCCTTGTGCACCGTACCCCATCGCCGGCGGGATTGCCAGTTTGCGTTTTCCCCCGACCCGCATGCCGGCGATACCCACATCCCATCCCTTGATGACCATTCCCCCTCCCAATAGGAACTGAAATGGCTTCCCGCGGTCCAGCGAACTGTCGAACTTCGTACCGTCCTCCAGCGTTCCGGTATAATGCACCGCCACCGCCATTCCGGTTTTCGCTTCCTCGCCGGCGCCAACCACTGTGTCCTGGATGCGCATTCCACCTTCAAGTGTCTGTACCGGCCCTGCATTTTCAGACGGCTTCGCTACCGGACTACCGATGATATTCTTTACATCCTGCAACGCGATATCTCCCACCTTTGGCGTTGGCGTAGGGGTCGTTGGGCCGGTGGCGATGCCAATGGATGCGGCGGTTTTTTCGGCATTGGACTGCTGACGGTCGTACATCAGCCAGCCGGTCGCGCCAATGAGCGCCATCGAAAATGCAAAGACGAAGAAATTTTTCACCATACTACGGAAGAAGCTTGGACGGTGCCGGAGAATATACGGGATACAATTTCGGGTCGATGGTCCGTTCAAAACACACACGGCCCGCATCATGCGTCCAATTCGCGTTTCTGTCGTCGGGATATGCGGGATATATTTGTCGGGCGGCGTCAGATGTCACGCCAGCATTGTTTTGCGTTTCAAATGTCGCACAGAGCAGGAAAGAAAGCTGGCTTTTGCGGATGTATTCGTACGGAAGCCTTGTTTTCGGATCAATAGGCGAGACAAAACCGTTGATAGAATCTTTGAGGTCTTCGAGCGTTTGCGGAAGCTGGCCCTTTGACTGCCAGTATACGGAAACGATTTGGTTCTGAATGGTCTGCAAATCCCCAACTCGTCGCTCGTCCTGCTTTTCCAGACGAACCCGGAACGGGGAACCCGCGGAGATAAATCCGACAACGATGGACACAATCACCACCGCCACCGCAACCCACCCGACGGCTTTCGAGTAGCCGGTCTGCAGGTGGAGTGCCTTAAGGAAATAGTAGAAAATGGTGCCAGCGATGTAGAAAACGATGAGCACCTTCAACGCGAACTGAATTGTCAGGTCTCCTTGAAGCCAACCATAGATGAGTGACACAAAATCTCCGATGATGAATCCCCCGGCCACGAACAGTGTCAAATACAACAGCCAGCGGCGGACGCGCGCATCTGCCTTGACGGGATTGGCGGCAACATCGCGCTGAAGAAATCTCCACGCCCATAACAAAACCGGGAACACCACAATGATAGACGCCAAAGACCACCGGATAGCATCCTGACACCAGGTTCCGGTGCATGCGGGAAGCGTCAGGTCGGGAACATACAGATTTATGTATTGAAACAACAGCGTCCCCACATTGGCGGCGCTCATCGCCAGCACAACGACAACCAACAAATACATGAATACATCGCGGGCAGATGAATCGTTTTCCATACAATAATGGTGATACGAAATACAACATAATGGTAGCTTAGAATCGTTCAAGCGGCAATGCCACTGCGATTCTGCCCATTATGACTTTGTATCATACAGAGTCATAACGAATAAAGACTTGCCGGAACATACCCCGCGGTAGTTTTGGCGATGCTTGACAAATGCTCATATTTCGTGGTATATTTAACTTTTACACGGCTCGTTCACATTCTAGGGAAGGAGATGCCCACTATGGAAATGCCCCCGAAAGGCATTCTGGCGGGAAGCGTCGCGGCGGATTACGCCAAGCGCCTCTTGGACCAGCACGGCTATGACCATGTCATAGCGCTCGCACGCCGCCATGGCCTCATTCCGCGAAGCACAGTCGGTAAGGCCGGCACGGAGCTTCTGGCGTTCGTCGTCGGAGGAATCACTGACTACAACATGGGCGAAGACTCGCTTATGGCAAAATTCTTCAAAGAAGTCATCAGCGATGTGCCCTCGGAGCTTGCCAAACGGATATACGACGGCGAGGAGGATCCTTTGCAGCTCATGCTCCCGGGCCTGCAACAGCCGGAGCAACCCCGCAACAGCCTTGTCAATGTTCTGGCCGCATTGGACGCCGAAAATCGCGACCAGGTTCTGTTGCTGATGGAGCCGATGGACACAAAAGCGCGTCAGTCGTTCATCCGGGCGCTCACTGGGATGTCCAAGTCTGACCTGGAACAGCTCAAAACGCTCACTCCCGAACAACGGCAGCAGATACTGTCGGTGACCGCGGGAATATCGGCTCCATTTCGCCTCCAGCCGCTCGCACGACTGGATAAAGCCGCCAACACACTCGCCGAGGGACTCTTCCCTTGGACGAAAAAACGCTAACCGTAAAGGAGACAGACATGTCTGGATTCTGGAAGCTCGGAGGAGCCGTCATCACGACGGTCATGGTCGCGCTCATGCTGGTTGTTCTCTTCGTCGCTCTCACTTGGAGGTTCGGGCTTGTCAGCATCAAGCCAGCCCTCTTCTACTTCGCGTTCGGTCTCACCCTGATGGTCGGTGGCGGGTTGCTGAAGCTCTACGAGCAGTGGGGCGGCAAGTACTTCGCTCTGGCAGGAGCTCTTCTCTTTGTCTTGGGCATGTACAAGGCGGCCTTGCCGAGCACCAGCACCGCAACCAATCATGCACAGGAGGTCGCTGATACCCAGGCCGCCATGGCCATGAACAAAGCGGCCGCGCCCAAAGAAATCCGGTGTGACCGCGAATCCAAGACGGCGTATTGGGATCAGGTCACCGGCGAAGCGGTGGTGTTTTACGCCATCGACACGGACGCCCACAAGATTGAATGCGTTGACCGAAAAGGTTTTCACCCTGTCACCCGGAAAGAATACAAACCGGTCACGGAGGAGATCCTTAAGCTCATCGTCAAGCAAGACCCGCCCGAGGGACCCAAGCCGATTCCCACACCGGAGCCGGTACAAGTTGCTGTTGCGACGCCCGTACCGACAACGATGCCCACCGTAGCGATACCGGTTGCACCGGTGGTGCAACCCACACCCGAACCGATCCGTGAATACTCGACGGCTCTCGGAGAAACCCTGTGGGTTGTGCTCACCGAGTCACTCGACCTTGGCGAGCGCGGCGAGAACTACCAATTCACCGGTACACTGGTTTCCGATGTCAGTGACCGCAACGGAGTCGTACTTGCGAAATCCGGAACGGAAGTCGGTATGATGATCGTCAGTCTCCAGTTGGATCCGCGAACCAATGCGGCTCTGCTGGAGATGAAGGTCACATCGCTCACCACGACCAGCGGAACACCCCTGCCGGTGAGTGCCCGGCAAGATGTTATCATTCCGGTACCGCCGATGCGCATCGGGATGAAGCGCAACGGCATCAAAGGCGCCCTAGTAGGTGCCGCAACTGGTGCCCTCATCGGAGGCATTCGTGATGGAAGACGCGGCGCGGCGCGATACGGTGCCGCAGGAGCGGCTATCGGGGGTGGCGCGAGCCTCGCGCTGACGAAGGGACAGTACATACTGCCGCCCGTTCGAATCAGAATGACGATCGAAGATCGCTGGATCGTTCCGGCGATGATGGTTGCGAGCGCACCATAGCGCTCGATCCCCTGCCAGTTTCACACTCGTGAAGCCGGCAGGGATTTTTTATTTCTTCGGGAACCAGGGGATGAGGGCGTTGGTGTGCCGTGCGTATTCTCTGAATTCCGGTTCGTCTTTGCGGCGTTCTTCCAGCAATGGAACACCACTGACTTTCATGATGAGAAATGCAATCAACAGCGGCCCGAACACCGTGAGCCACCCGCCCGGCACCGCCAACGCCATTAGCCAGATGCCACACCATTGGGTCACCTCGCCGAAATAATTCGGATGGCGGCTATAACGCCACAAACCTGATCGCAACAGCTTGTTTTTGTTGGCAGGGTTTTTGAGAAAACGGATGAGCTGATAGTCTCCCACTCCTTCCCAGAAAAAACCGATAACCCACACGAGAGCACCCAGCATCACCAGCCAACTGACGGGACCGCCGAATGTATTTATCCACAATACCGGCAAGGCTACGATGATAAGCAAGAAACCCTGCAACAGGAATACTTGCAGGAATGTGCGGGGCACGAACCACTCCCCCCAATCGTGGCGCCATTTTGCGTACCGCCAATCTTCTTGCCTTCCCCAGTTGCGCATCGCAACATGCACCGCAAGACGGATGGCCCATACCGCCACCAAGACTGTCGCAAACACCGGCAAAAGGCCGGGTGGTCTCTGCCACCATAGCGTAGCCAGCGCCGCCAGTAAGAAGCCGGGACCCCATGCGATATCGGCGACGCTGTTGTCGCGACGGATGAGCGCCGTGACAAACAGCACAAGCATGTACCAAAATATTACCAGCGAGACGAGTAGAATCGTCTGAGTAAACATGCCGTAATTATATCACACCAAGACCTAGGAAACCTCGTGAAACATCGGGCGACGGCCGTACGGACGGAAACGGACGAACACTCCCCACGCACAGAATATAAAGACAGCGGCAAATATCATGGGCATCGATACATGAACGCCGATGGCCCACCCCGAAAGGATTGGCGGCAAGCCGAAAGCCAACGCCGACATCGCACGATCGATACCCAATGCCTCACCTTGGGAATCGCGACCCGCCAAATCAGAAATGAGTGCCGTCACATTCGGTCCGTTGACCCCGTACGCAATCGCAATCAGTGGCAACAGAAGAAACACCGTCGGCACCGTCTGTACCCGTGCCAAAACCACAAGCAGTGCCACCGCCCCCAGTGGCGCCCAACGCACCACCACCTCTGCCGACGCAATGCGCGCGAGATACCGTGTAAACACACCCTGCGTGAGTGCCATCCAGATACCAACATACGCAAATAGCGCACCGATTTCGGCGGAACTGAATTGAAATCGCGCGATGAGGAACACCGAGAAAAATTGCGCGAAAAAGTTATATCCGAATCCCATCAGAAAACTGACCATATACATGGAGCGCAGGTTCGGCATCGTAAATGCGCGAGCGATATTATGGATACCCGTGAATATACTCATCCGGCCGACAAATCGCTCGCGAAGCGTCTCGCGGAAGAACAGTTTGACAACCAGCGCGTTGAGCACCGAGAGCACGGCGGCGACCCACAACGGAGTTGCAAAATTAAACCAGGAAACCACCGACGGATCAGAGAGTATGCCTCCCAAAAAGGGGCCGAATATAAAGCCGAGACCCAACGCCATTCCGACAAGGCCGAAGTTGCGTACCTTGGTTTCGCGGTCGCTGATGTCGACCACCGCGGAATTCGCCGCCGACAGATTCGCCGACCCGACACCCGCAAGCGCACGGCTGATGAACAGGAGCCACAACTGCTGGGTAAGGATACCGACACCGAACAATGCATGTCCGACCGCATTGACCAGTACCGACAGCAACAGAACGGGTTTGCGCCCGGCACGATCGGCGTACGCACCCAACAACGGCGCAACAAAAAACTGTATGATCGGCCCTGCGCCCAACAGTAATCCGAGGATCAGGGTCTTGTATTGGAGCGTCGTGGCCGATGCGAAAAATGTCGCGTCCGAACCTAAAAAGAGAGGGGCCGCAACCGGAATCACCAGGCTGATGCCTAATAAATCAAGGAAAACGGTGAGGACGACGATGTATAACTGCCTGGTATTTTCTCGTTGCATGCAATAGAAGCCAGCATAGCATATTTACGGCGCCCCTCAATCACAGTACAATAACGGAATGAGTAACCGCATCGACCCAAAAACTCCTTCGGGCTTCCGTGATTCTCTTCCGGCCGATACCGCCATGCGTCAGGCCATGATGACCCGTATCGCCGGTGTTTTTGAGCGGTTTGGATTTGCCCCCATCGACACGCCCTCACTGGAACGCCCCGATGTGCTCACCGGCGGCGATGAGCATTTCAATAAGAACATCTACCGCGCCCGCATCACCGAAGACGATGAGCCGCTGGCGTTGCGATTCGATCTTACCGTACCATTGGCCCGCTATGTCGCCGCTCATGCCGATGACCTGCAATTCCCGTTTTTGCGCTATCACATCGGCAAAGTGTGGCGCGGCGAACACCCGCAGGCGGGCCGCTACCGCGAATTCGTGCAGTGTGATGTCGATATCGTAGGAGCCAAGAGTATGTTAGCCGATGCGCAAATTGTCGCGGTCATGTACGCGGTCTTCTCCGAGCTGGGGCTATCCGACCGCGTGCGTATTCGCATTTCCAATCGCAAAGTGCTTAACGGTCTCGCCGATTTCCTGCAATTCGACGCACAGCGTACCCCCATGGTGCTCCGCGCCATCGACAAGCTCGACAAACAAAACTGGGAAGCTGTCGCCAAAGAATTGTCTGACAAAGTCGGCCTAGATACACAGCAAATCGATGCGATTCAGGAATTTCTCGTGCTCAAGGCCGATACTCCCGAAGACTTACTGAACCAGGCAAGCGCATTGCTGAAATTCGGCGCGCAGTCCGAGCAGGGCATCAACGAGCTGCGCGAGCTCATCGTCTGCCTCGACTCCCTGCGCATCCCCCGCTCCGCGTGGGAACTCGATCTCGCCGTCGCCCGCGGACTTGGTTACTACACCGGGACGGTGTTCGAGACCACGCTCTTGGCATTGCCGCAGTACGGCTCGGTGTGCTCCGGCGGCCGCTACGATGATTTGGTGTCGCGCTTTTCCCCCATGCAGCTCTCGGGCGTTGGCACATCCATCGGCATCGACCGGCTCATCGCGGCACTGGATGAACTGGGCCTTTCACGACGCACCGTCGCCCCGGCGCGTGCCGCCGTGCTGAATTTCGACGCTTCCTGCCGCGACTCGGTGCTCGCGCTCACCACGACCCTGCGCGACAGCGGCATCGCAACCGCACTCTATCTGGGCAACGATGACAATCTCAAAGCCCAGCTGGCATGGGCGGTGAAAGGCGAATTCCCATTCGTCATCATCATGGGCGCCAATGAACAGGCCCACGGCGTTGTTCAGCTCAAAGACATGTCCGCCCGCACCCAATCCGAAGTTCCTCTCGCCGAGCTCCCCGGCCGCCTGAAATAGCAGAGATTGACTTTTTGCTAGTTTAGGTGTATAATCAACAACAAGGGGTGAGTTATGCACAAGAGTTTGATGGTCGTCTTGGCCGTTTTCGTCGGTCTCATCATCGTCGCTTGCGCTGGTGGCGACAAAAACACCACCGTCCAGATTGCTGCCACCCGCACCATCACGGTCAGTGGAAGCGGGAATCTGCAGGAGGTCGGCGGAAAGTTCAGGGTGACGGCACTTTGTCAGCCACTGATCGAGTTAGGTGTCGTCGATGACGACACCTTGGTCGACACATATGATACGCACCTTACACCCCGCGGATGGGGGCAGGATGACCTCATCCGGAGCCACTACCTCGGCCACCTCGTCGGCGTCATCGCGAGAGTGGAGGTCGAGGTGGATAGTGAACAGGTATTCCGAGCAGTGCGCACTCGGAGACTGATCATCTTCCGCCACTCCGACGGCCTGCCTGCCGAGGCAGGTAGGCCCGAGCAATAGACTCCCGCGAGGGAGCGCAAGAGGAAGCATCACTGCTCCCTCTTTTCTTTTTCACTCCGCCTTTCTCTCCGCCGCTCCCTCCGCTCCCCGACGCCATACCCCGACTCACCACTCGCTACACAGGTGATACCATCCTGGCATTCCTGACGACGCACCAATATGGATGGTGCGTCTTTGGGAATTCCGACGGATGGCATCTGTATGCGCGAGCCGCGTACTAAGGTTCGCTGGGGTATGGCGTCGGATGAGCTATATAAAATCAAAGCAACACCAAGTCCGGCACGGAGCCGGCCTGTCCCTGCCGAAGGGAGCTGGGCGGATGTGATGAATGTGAGCCGATAACAGACCGCAGAATGTTGCATCCCCAAACCTTGCAACAGGTTCTACGGTTTGTGAGGCGAACACACCAATCGACCCAGGCCCGAGCAGGGGTTGGCTGGCGGAGGGCAATCTAATTTATCTTTGAGCCCGCGGGGACGGCGCGTTGAGGACGCAGGAGTACGGGCACTGCTTCGCCGTCGCGCGCCGCGAGGAGCATGCCGTTTGATTCGTGACCCATGAGCGCACGGGGCTCTAGGTTCGCGACAATGATGATTTGTGTGCCGACCAGCTCTTCAGGCGTGTATGCTTTGCCGACTCCCGCAACAATCTGGCGTGCACCGAGCTCGCCCACATCCAACTGCAATCTTAATAATTTTTCACTCCCCTCGACGCGTTCGGCTGCCGTCACCGTGGCAACACGCAAATCTATCGCCGAAAAATGTTCGTAGGTAATCATTATTCCAGTGTAATCGAAAGAATTTCAAGATCATCAATATCGACGGTCGGCGTACATTGCCCGCTAAAAACGGTTTGCTGGTACGCACAGCTGATACCCGTCCAGCGGCCGGTAATACGCACAGGAGCATATGATACCGACGCAATTATCCCATTGAAATTATACGCCTGGAACATCTCACCGGAGTCGGCCCGCCTGACGGCAAGTCCCCTGCCTCCTGCCAGAACGCCGAACACCGCCCCCTCCCAATCGATCGCGCGCGGTTGCGGGAAAACCGTTTCTGCCGGTGCGGTGACAGTGGCAGACGGAGAAGTAACCGCATCGCGAATAGCTGCCATCAGCGGCTCTCGAACTGAACGACCCGCCAGCGCACCACCGGCGACAATGGCGCACACTCCCACAAGAACGGCGAGGTTCCGGAAATGCCGCGTTTTTGTGTGCGTCGCAAATACACTACCCATGCGCCCATCATATACGGGCCGCAGAAAAAGTGTGTGTTGATAAACTAGCGGCGTGGCTTTTGGTGAACCATCAGTTTCCCTGCCGCAATTTCCACGGGGTCTGCGCGTCGCAGAGCGCGCATCTGTGGCGCGTTTAAAACAGGCCGGTGCCTGCTCGTATCAAGCGTTTCGGCAATATGCCACAAATCGTCTTCGGTCGTCAGCCATGCATGACCGAATCTCCGTCCGACATCGAACGGGTCGGAATAGTCACGCATTGTTTTGCATCCATCGTCCAAAAAATACTCATGGAAGTACGACATCGCGAGCTCCCGCACCGTGCGGTACACCGGTTCGCGAAATCGTAGAACCGCATGATTGGTTTTCGAGAGCGCACCCCAGCACCCATGAGCGCGAAACAGGGTGACGACATGATCTAAATCATCAGGCGTTGAGCGCACATCTAACAACAGCGGGCGCGAGCCGTTCATCCACAGTGCGGCTGCGGCCAGCAATGCGCCCTCGATGCAGTGCGCGGTGCACTCACGCAAAACGCGCCGCGGCGAACGCAACATGTCGTTACCGTGGTCGAAACTGTACGGCAATGTCTCCAAGAAATCCTGAATCTTCACCGGCGTGTTCATCCGCCGAAGTGCCCGCATCTCATCGGTATTCAAATCAAACATAAAAGCATCATAGCGTCCGCAATGAAAAAAAGAAACGGCCCCCGCCAAGACGGGAGCCGGCATTAGGGATTGGCATCGGCAAGGATATAGCGACGATCGAACACCGCAACGGCCTCGATGCCCACCAGAAGCTCTGCAATGTGGTCAGCAAACTCCTGTTGTCCGAACCAGTACACACTCTTAAAGCTCCGATGTCCGATGCGTTCGGTCTGATCATCAATAGCATGGCCCAGCTCATGCGCCAAGAGCACCTGGAGTTCGGTATCGGTCATCCGGTCCGTCCACTCCTTCGTCACCAGAATGCGGTTGGGGCCCACAAAGTGGCGGCCGTAGACCCGTATCGGGGGAAGAGGCAGGAGCAGTTGCACGATGTCCTTCGTCTGATACAGCGCCGGGGGCCGAAACTTAAACTGCCGCGCACGAGCCCTGCGCACGATGACACCGTAGACGCTCTGCAGTCGCGGTGAGGCCGGTTCGGTCAGCTCGGAGCGCACTTCTCCGCGGCCATCTCCCCAAAGCGCCAACCACAGATGCGTACTTGCAGGAATGGCAGGGAGTATCGGTGCGGGCGCATCATGGTCGAAAAACACCACCGTCTCTGTTGTCACCGGAACTGTAAATCCGTGTCCGCGCATCAGCACGGCCAGAAACAGCACAATGAATCCGCGCTTCATAGGCACCTCCTAAAGAGCGTGCGGAGAGCATATGCCGATGTGTCCCGACTGACAACTACGGGGTCAACGGTTTGACCGTCACTTTCTTCATGGCCACCGGCGTGAGTGGTTTATCATTGCCATCAACTGTCGTCGTCGCAATCTTATCAACGACATCCTGACCGCGCACCACATGGCCGAAAATAGTGTAGCTGTGGGGCAACGGATAATCTTTGTGCATGATGAAGAACTGACTGCCGTTGGTATTCGGACCGGCGTTCGCCATCGCAACCGTTCCGGCCGTGTATCCTTTCTTATACGATTCGGTGTCCGGATTCAGCTCGTCTGCGAACTGGTAGCCCGGGCCGCCCGAACCGGTGCCGGTCGGATCGCCGCCCTGAATCATGAATCCTTCAATGACACGGTGGAAAATCACATCTTTGTAGAATCCTTTGCCGGCAAGCGTGACAAAGTTTTCGACGGTTTTGGGAGTATCGGCGTCATAGGTCTGGAATACGATGTCTCCAAGATTCGTGGTGATGGTAACTTCGTGCATATTATTTTTGATTTCGTTTGATACCGGTGAGACCGATGCGGAGGCGACCGGCGAAACAGATTCGGAGACAGAGGGTTCAGGAGACGCAGAGGGAGCCGGACGGTTCTTTGCCCATACCGCAACGCCGATAATAACTGCCAGCAGAACAACACCGATAATAATACTCTTCACGACGCTCATATGAGTAATGAATTATTATTTTGTACTGAACCGCGTTGCAATATAGGAATTCGCCTCCGACATGCGCAGAGAGGTGGTTCCGTTGCCGGTGCGTATAAAAAACTCTTCGTGGTCCTGGTCGCGCAAGTATGCGGGACGATCGGATGGCGTTACCGCCACAAGCATACACTCCTTGCCTTCGTGGGTAAACGGCTTGAGCCGCACATACTGCCGCAGTGACGGCCCCAGCATCGCCGATAATACATTCGAAAAATGATTTTGCAAACCGTCACCGTCGCGTCGCGGGAGGGTTGCGTAGTCATGCTCCAATCCTACAGCTTCACCGCCATCCCCTACTCCCAGCAGCAGATGCCCACCTTTGGAATTCATGAATGCGGCAATCGTTTTCATGGCAGCTTTTTCAAGTGATTTATTGACGGCACCCGTTTTCAAATCCCACCGCAGGGTGCTCTTGCGTTCTAGCTGTTCATGTTCGCTGGAACGCACCAGCTCTGACGGTTCCGCATCGGCATCGGTCCGGAACTGTCCCTTTCGCTCCATCATCGCATCGACAAATTCCTTGGGATCCGACATGCCGACCAGATGCAACAGTAAAGCACCGTGGCTGTCACGCACATCGAGTGTTCCGTAGTGGGTCAGCCGTCCGAGCACATTCTGTCTGAATGTCGTTGTTGCGATGCGGTTGAGCGGAACGACCGTATGCGACCTCATCAGAAGACCTTCATCGAACACCAGTTGGTCGTTCGTCAAGCGAACCGTTTGCCGATACCACGAGAGAAAGATGAACAGTGTCAGCACGGCTTCCGTCAGAAACACGAAGAGCATCTGCGCTATCGCAAACGGAACAACATGCACAACGGGAAGCGTCTCCCAGATTGCTCCATAGTCTTCCAGCGTGGCAGCAAGGACATATAAACCGACCGAAGCGAACTGAAGCGCGATGAAATTACGGATGATGACGATGGGGCTTTTCTTTACCACCAGCGGTGTAGGCATATACGGTCAATCGTAGCGTAGCTGTGGCGCATGGGCAACTGGACAACAATGTGGTATATCGTTGGCAGTAAAGAGAGGAAATATGGGACTGATAGACCTAAAACCGGTCATCGCGAAGCTGGACGAAACCAACGCCCAGCTTGCGCAGACAAATGAGAAGCTCGATCTCGTCATCGCACTGCTCACACGGCAGAACGAAGAAATCATCAAACGCAACGCGGCAGTACTGACCCGCTCAAAGTGAGCGGGCTTTTTATTGCCGTTCCAAAAGTCGAAGCACTTCCGCTTTCATAAGAGGAATATCTTTCAGCACCGTCTGCCATACGATGCGGCGGTCAACCCGAAAATATTCATGCGAGAGAAAGTTGCGCATATCCGTTGCGTCCTGCCAACGGATTTCTCTGCTTTGAGATTTTGCCTCGTCCGACAAGCTCCCCGCCGCTTCACCGATGACCTCGAGCTGCCGGATGACCCCATCGCTTATTAAATCATCATTCTGGAATGAATCCTCGGTATATCCCGCGACATACTGTTCAATCTTCAGAATCGCTTCCAAGATGTGCCGGAGGTAGGCATTATCGATGACCATACAAATCAGTCAAATCTTCCATGACATTTTTCCGGGTATAAGGGCTCAAAGCGCCTTCGGTCACCAAATCAATCTTTCGGCCGACTTTCTCGGAAAGGAGCCGTTGAATGCGTATCATATCCATCAGACTTTTAGGCTTACTGAACCGAACCAGTATGTCGATGTCGCTTTTCTCATTCTCCTGCCCACGCGCAAACGAACCGAAAAGACCGGCGTATGCAACATCGTTGAGCGCCAGTATGCTGTTGATTTGTTGAATATCCTTGACCACGCGGCCATTTTACCACAACGGAACATGCGCAACAAGAAGCGCTTGTTATGGGGTTGCGGTGGGAGGCGGTTCTTCGGGAGTCGGAGATGGCGTGTCTGTCGGGGTCGGGGTCGGATCGGGAGTCGGAGTTTCTGCCGGAATTGATGTTGGAATCGGAGTTGGCTCTACGGTGCGACTTTGAATCAACTGGCGGATCTGCTGGAGCTCCTGCTCATCGATACATTCTGCGCCGACACACAATTTCTTTGTTTCAATCCTCCCCTCCTCCACTCTGAATCCGAAGGCATCCGCAATGTACGCCAAGATATTCTTCACCAGCCGTGCCAGCGGTCCGTCGTCTGTTGTGAGTG
>ERZ1292625.1521-Hain-H41-01um-R1-1521-length-26944-cov-13_pt1 | contig 26944 bp, 63 predicted proteins | sample MGYA00564400_ERZ1292625 | MGnify/ENA primary metagenome ERZ1292625 (study PRJEB36523, sample SAMEA6512639) | groundwater metagenome | collected 2019-01-08 | study: AquaDiva: Metagenomics assemblies of 32 groundwater samples | reverse complement strand
GTTACGGCAGGATTACAGGTCATTGCCGGTTACGGCAGGATTACAGGTCATTGCCGGTTACGGCAGGATTACAGGTCATTGCATAAAAATGTTACAAATTGAAACAAAAACAATATATAGTATTGCAAAAATGATACATACAACATATAGTTATACAACATATAGTATTGCAAAAATGATACACCACAAGGTGGGAAAACTGCAAAATTGTATGCAGAAGTGAGCTAGCTACCTACCTAGCTACCTATTTTGACTTAAAAAGTGAACTACCAACTACCTATTTAGATAATTTTACAAAAACAGGCTTGACAAACAATTTAATATATAGTAATTATAATAGTATAAACAATAAATATTTAATAAGGAGAATATATCATGAAAAAATTAGAAATTAAAACAACTGAAGGGTCTTACAATAAATATAGGGATATGGCAGAAAAAGCTGGAATTTCTTTTAGTAGAAATGATAGATATTTTGGATATACTAAACAAGAATTGTTAGCATTATATATAAAAGATAATTATTTAAACAATATACCATTGGAAAGTTTTGATAGTATGTATAGAGTTTTACCTCACTATACAAGAAAAATTATTACTAATCTTGCAGACAATACTTGTGTATATAAGCATCTATTAATCTATGAAGTTTTGGGAATAGCCCCCATTTTTGTAGATAAAGGCTAAAATTATAAAGGATACCCCCATTAAAAAAATGATATAATATATTTGACAATACTATAAAAAGTAGTATACTAATAATTAAGATACATATAAACAGTAATAACAGGGGGTAACACAAATGAAAAGAAATTATAAAGAATATGTAGACAATAAATTGAAACGATATGGTATTGAGTTTGATACTTCAGATTTAAATAAAGAATTCATCCCCTATTTTGAAAGTGGTAAACGTATTACAGTTAAATTTAGTCACGGTGAAATTAAGAGGGGTACAATTGGAATTAGTTCGGGTTGGAAACCAATTTTTTTATTAATGTTAACAAAAAGGAGTTCCGGTAGTAGTTATATTATAGGGAAACAAGATCAAATTGCAAGAATTAAATTATAAAATAATAAAAATTTTAAAAAGGGGTAATATGGAAAGTATATTAACTGATGCAACTTGTGGTGAGGCTTGCTGGACGGCGAAAGAGGAATTATGCAAGTGTAGTTGTGGGGGTCATAATCACGGATGCTTAAATAGTCCTGAAGGTTATTTACAATCAACTAATGGAAGAAATACTATTGCTAATATGGCAAAACTAATCAAGCAAAAAGAGGGTAGACTTGAATGTAAATATTTTTTAAATCTTTTAATTGGTAGTTATGTTATTGATATTTAAAACATAACCCCCTAAAATAGGAGATATTAGAATGAAAATAAGATATTTTAAAAGAGAAAAATATATTAGAAATACAAATATTGATTTTTGGAAGTGGATTAAAGGAAAAGGTTTATTTGTAAAATATATAAATGGTGATACATTATATAAATCATCATATAATTTAACAGAATTACTTTCTAAGGAAAAACCAGAGGGCAATCTTACAGAAATTTACTTTACAAACAATGAGATCCCCCCAATTAAAAAAATGAGATCCCCCCAATTAAAAAAATGGTATAATAATTCTTGACAATACTATAAAAAGTAGTATACTTATAATTATAGGATATAACAATACAGGAGATATTAAAATGGATAAAAGAGAAAAAATAGTTAACAACAATATACTAATTTCATTAGATAACTTGACAAAAGCATTAAATGAAAAATTCCCATCTCATCATCATGCACATGTTCAGATTTTTATGACTTTTAATACCTTGTACAGATTGCTACAAAAAGAGGGGGTAATGGATAATGAATAATAAATTAAGTAGTCCGGTTATTAATCAGCTATCATTTTTGACACTAAAAGAATTACAAAATATATTAGAGAAGTTTCATGATGGATATGACAGTGACAGATATGATACATGGAAACACTTAGCAAAGACTTACACCGATGAACAGATAACACCCCTATTAAATAAAAGTCCTGAATGTAAATCAAATGATACACGGACAAAAGAGGAGAAGTTGCAGGAATTAAGGGGTTATTATGTAAAGAGTAATGATACTATTAATGTAACTGCTAATGTAACTGCTAATGATATGCCATCTTTCAGAAGGGGCAGGAAAAAGCAGGAAACAACATTGAAAGATAGAGTTTTTACAGTACTAGATGAAAATTTGGAAAATAAAAGATTAGAATTAGATTATAAAGGAGTTTTGGAAAGTGGTATTGTTGATATTGCAGAAAACACATTTAAAACTATATTAAGTCAATGGAGAAAAGAAAAGGGTATTAAAGTGAAGAGGGGTAGAAAATCAAATGGGTAATATGAATGAATTACAAAGTATAATGAATGATATTAGTAAGTTGAGAGATAGGATAGCTAATATCCCTGATTATATTATTGAGAAAGAACAATACAGAAAAATTGATAATAGATTTATGAAAAGTTATGATGAGATCAAAACAATATATGATTGTTTAGTATTATCAAAAGAACAGTATTTGTTAGATAACCCCCCAAAAGATTTTAAATTTATTAAATAATTATTGACAATAGTATAAAAAGTAGTATACTAATAATTAAGATATATAAATAATATAAGGAGATATTAAAATGAATGAAAAACTTATAAAAGCGGTTATTAAACAATTGGGTGGTAGGGAAAATTTAGAAGATGTTACTAATCATGGTGCAGGTAGTGGTTTTTGTGGGTTCACTTATTATTCTGATACCATTAAATTTTTCAGAAATAATAAAAAATTGATTATTGAATTAGCTGAAAACATGGCGGAAGATTTTGGGGAAGATGTTTTATCAATGATAAATAATTTTAATTGTTTAAAAGATTATGAGTTATCAAATTCACAAATAGGGAAAGTTTTATATGGTAGGTTTTCAGATAGTGGGGATAATGTACATATTATGAATACCTTGTCATGGTTTGCATTAGAAGAAGTTGCAAGGCATATAATAGATGCTGAAGAGAACAAATAGGAGATACCTATAATGATAGAGAAGTATTATGCTGAAGATATTGTGAAAACTATGGGGGTGTTATAATGGGAAGATCTGTAACAGTTAATTTTGTAGGGGTTGATATAAATAATGATTTATACTCTGCCATGACCATGTTAGAAGTATATCAAATGAGTATTGTATACCCAATAAAATTTTGGTATGCTCAAACAATGAAAGGACAAAAATTAATAGGTACAGGTGGTAATATAAGTGTAGAAGATATTTTAAAAGACCCCCCAAAAGGCATTATAGATTGTACTTGTAAAACCTCTTGTCCCATGTGTAAGGGTTCAGGAAAAACAACTAAAAGAATGATGAATAGTTATAGGGATTGGTAATTGGAAGAGTTTAGAAAAAGATAAGGGGGTCATATGATTTATTATATTATTATAATCAGTTTGTTTATTATATTTTATGGCATTTTCATTTACAGTTTGTGCCGGATTAGTAAAGATGCTGATAATAGGGCAGACAAGCTGTTTAATGATATGTTAAGGGGAAGACATGGAAAAGACAAGGGTCATATTTAGAAAATTTAAAACCACTGAAAGCATTGTAGCAATTTTTCCAAAATTAACTTACCCAAAATATACATCTAAAAGGGGTTTTGTGATGGATTATATGTTTATAGGACAGCATGGAGAATGTGATTATGATGTAGTTATGAGAATGACCACTATAGCTACCCCAAAAGAATATGATATATTAAAAGCAGTTTTAGAAGATATAGGGTATGATGTAGAGATAGTGACACACAAGGAATATGAAAAATCATTGACAATACTATAAAAAGTAGTATACTAATAATTAAAGGAGATATTAAAATGGAAACAATTCTTACAGATAAACAATTAATAATGATGAAAACCGCATATGAATTTCAAAAAGAAAACAAAGTCCTTATGTTGGGTTCATTTCCTACTACAAGAGAAGGTAAGGAGTTTTTAAAACCCTTTATTAAAACAGGTATGATACATAAAGATACTTTAAAGTTTACAGGTGGTTTTTTGTTAACTGAAAAGGGGGTTAGTATATATGAAAACATCACACAAAGATGATATAACTGAAATGATTATAGTAAATGATAGAAATTTAGAAAAGAAAACTTATAAAGGATTGACAAAGGGAGATATAATTTCTGTTAAAGAAAGAGTTGAGGGGTATTCTTCAGGATATGGTATAACCCCAAAGGTCTTTTTGACACCTGATATTAAGGCAATTGTTATTAATCCAGAAACACCTTGTGTATGGGTTAAAAAGAAAGGCCCCGATACGTTTGTTTGTGTAGAATTTTTTTCACCTATAACTAATGCTTTTGAACGAGCTGCTATTTATAATAGAAAAAACATTATTAAGGGGGATTAATGCTATTCATTCCAAAAACAGAATATCCTACATTAGAAAGCATTTTGAAATATTATAAGAGTTCTTATAAAATTAAGGAATGCAAAACATTCTTTTTACTATTTCATACATCTATGGATTATAAAGAGTTTAAGGATAATTTCATGTTAGATTTTACAAAAATATATATAGACACTACTATAAAAAGTAGTATACTAAAATCATATTATAGGAGATACCTACAATGAAAAATAAAAAAACTGTTAAATTAATTTGTAAAGGTTATACATGGAGTTGTCCCACTTGCGGGATAGTGAATGATGAAGAAGAGCTAGAAGAAACAGTGGAATGTATAAACTGTACAACAGAATTTTTAATAGATTTTTTAATATAGGAGATACCTAATTAAGAAAGTGCTTAGAATATGAGTTATCAAAGATATGAAAACAATAAGTCTGAAAGATAATAATATAATAATCAAAATACCATATGATATAGGATTAGTAAATCTTATAAAAACTTCCTTTAGTCCTCGTTTTTGGGACAGCAACTTGAAGGCATGGAAGGCCCCTATAAATGAAAAGAATATATTAGCTACTTACTCATTAGCTACCTACAATGAATTCATTATATCACCTGAAGCTATGATAGAAATTGAGAAGTATAAAACTATATTTGAGGAACAAAAGAAGATAGCAGAAGTAAAGATTGCTGCCTCAAAAGCTATTGAGGCCAATATTGAGATACCTAATTTGAAAGGTAACTTATTCCCTTTCCAAAAAGCAGGAGTTCAGTTTATTGAAAATACAGGTGGTAAAACATTATTGGCCGATGAAATGGGGTTAGGTAAAACTGTCCAGGCCATTTCCTGGACTTTATTACATCCTGAAAAAATCCCTATTTTAGTTGTTTGTCCGGCAACACTGAAAATCAATTGGCAACGTGAATTTAAGAAATGGACGGATATAAAATCATATATAATCAATAGTCAAGACACCAATTTAAGATTAATAAAAAATGTAGATGCTTATATTATCAATTATGATATTGTGGATAAAATGAAAGACCTATTAATCAAAATGAATTTTCAAATAATTATGTTAGATGAGGTACATTATTGTAAAAATATTAAAAGAAAACGAACAAAAGCTATTAATGAATTAGTGAAGGGTATACCCCATATCATAGCAATTACAGGAACACCAATATTGAACCGACCAATTGAGTTGTATAATACATTGAAAATGTTATCCCCCTTAAATTTTGGTAATTATTGGGAATTTGCTACAAGATATTGTGGAATGAGGAGAACAAGATATGGTATGGATGTTTTAGGGGCTACCAATATTCAGGAATTAAGTGATAAATTACGATCAACAGTAATGATAAGAAGAGAAAAGAAGGATGTTTTAGCAGAATTGCCGGATAAAACAAGGATTGTAGTGCCTCAAAGTTGTGATCTCAAGCAATATAAAAAGGCAGAAGATAATTTAGTGAGCTACCTAATTGAGACAAAAAATAAATCAAAACTACAAGCTGAAAGAAGTGGGCAAGTTGAGCAACTAACAATGATAGAGTATTGTAAACAAGAGGCTGTTAAGGCCAAGCTACCCCTATTTATTGAATGGGCAAAAGACTTTATTGAGGAGAATGGGAAGTTAGCTATATTTGCACACCATAAAGAATTTATTGGTACATTAATGCAAGAATTACAAGAATTCAATCCGGTTAAAATTGTAGGTGGTATGAAAACAGAAGATAAACAAAAATCAATAGATACTTTTATGACTAATAAGGATTGTAAATTAATAATTTGTAGTTTGAAAGCTGCTGGGGTAGGAATTACATTAACTGTTACTTCTTACGTTGCTTTTCTTGAATTGGGGTGGGCACCTGGAGAGCATGATCAAGCTGAGGATAGATTTCACAGAATTGGTCAAAAAGACAATGTGACCTGCTATTATTTTATAGCAGAAAATACAATTGAGGAAACTATATATAATTTAATACAGGAAAAAAGGAAAGTTTTTGTAGGATTGATGCAGGATAAACATGTAATTGAAGAAAATGAAGGTACAAATATTTTTGATGATTTAATCAATAAATTGGTAAATAGATAATGGAATTGATTAAAAAATTAGGAACAAAGAAAAATTGACAATAATACAAATTGTAGTATACTAATAATTAAAGGAGAACTTAAAATGTGTTTAGATATAATAAAAAAATTCAAACCCCCTGTTTATGGATATAAAATATTTAGAATAAATGATGTTAATGGTGAACTATATAATGTATGGCAAGGAAGTAGAGTAATAGCTTTTCAAATTGGGGAAGTGGTGAATGAAAGAAAATATAGAACGAGACAGAAACCACAAAAGTTTCTAATGATAAATTATCCATATGGTTTTCATATATTTCAATCATTAGAAAAGGCCAAAAATAAATTTAAAAATCTTGGTACAATTAATCATAGTATTTACAAGGTAGAAATAATTGAACCATTAATTACAGGACAAGAAGTATCAAATGATGGATTTTGTAATGTCATAGTGTCTAAAAAGATGAGGATAATTGAGAAGATATGTTAAATAATAGATTAGTAAATCAATTATTTAGAAATAGGTGGAAGGTTTGTAAAAAACCTAAAATAAAGAATTGGGTAACTGAACTACCTATTTTTGAAAAAAATATTAAGAGAATGTCTAAAACTATAAAATATACAAAGTCTATGGATACCATGATAAAGAATTTTGATAATATTAGATATGAATTTGAGCATATCCGGCAGTATAAACCATATGATATTGATATAATATTAAATAATCAAATATTAACTACTTCGCAAGATATAGAGATTATTAAGGAACAGTTTATAAAGGATTTTATAAATAACCGGATAGATATAGAACTTAGAAAAAAAGACTGTGTAGAATCTATATTTTTAAAAGAATCCTTCTTAAAAAAAGCATTAATGCATGCTTTGAAAATGATAGAATTTAACCCTAATGATGTTGAAATGAGGTTAAGAATTACTGAACTCGAACAAGAACTTACAAAGTGTTATACAAAGGGGGAATAAAATGGAAAGTAAAAAAGGTAAAATATTTTTGAAAAAGTTTAATAATATGTTAGATGCGTATGAAGAAATTGAACTTATTGGTAATTTTATAAGATTTTATATAAGTGAGTATAATTTTATTGATATTTCAATCAAAGAATTAAAACTATCTATTAGAAGCACTGAAATATTAAAAATATTACCTAAAACAACAAATGCAATTATAATAGAACAAGAACCCATGTTTATAGAATAATGAATAAAAGCATAAACATGGAAGAAGCTATTGTTGGAAATATTATTAAAATAGAACAGGGGGTAATAAAAATGAGTAAAGAACTTGATGAAGCGATTAAATTGCATAAAGCATTGGATAAAAAAGAGGGATATACTTCCCCAAATAATTTGTGGCCTCCAGATTTAATTGAATATTATAATGAAAAGGAGATTAAAGAAAATGAAGATAAGAGTTGATATAAGAAAGTATGGATTAGAAAATGTAAGAATTATTATAACTATTGAGGACACTGAAAAATTGTTTTCTAATAAGTTGTTTAAGAATTCTTTAGATTACCCATCGGATAGCGATTGGTTTTTTGTAGAGAATAAAGATAATATAAATTGGATAGAGAATATATTCTATGAGGAGAAAAAAGCAACACTATGGGCAAACAATGAAATAAAATGTTTGGAAGATAAATTAGGGATTTGACAATACTATAAAAAGTAGTATAGTTAAGATATGAAAATAAAGGAGAAATTATAATGGAAAAGCTATATGAATATAATATACAGTTTGCAAATGAAAGAGATAATGTGGAGGGGCTTGATTTAATAAATGCAATAGAACCTAATAACTCATGGCATACAATTTCAATATCTCTTAAATCAGTAGAATCTGCATTTAATATTATTGATAGTTTTGAAAAAAATGCCATAAAGTTTACACGGTTTTGGAAAATTATTAGAATTGAAAGAAAAAGTTGGCATGAAGAAGTTGTTGCAAGAAGCCCTCAATTAGTTATATATGACAAGGATGAAGCTATTAAACAGGATAATTTTATTAAATCACAAATATCTAAAATGGAAAATATAAATAAAATGGATACTGAATTTGTTATAGAAGAAGATTTTTATGGAGATAAGATAATTATTAAAAGAAGTGAAGCTATATATGATCCTGGGATTAGTAAGGATATTAAATATAGCTTAAATATAAAATTTATTCCTCATATAGCGGGGGAAACAAGAAATCTTTATTTATTTGAGTATTTCTCTGAGAATAAGAGGTTATTGAAAAAGAAATTTTTTGAGAACTTTATTAATAATAGTATTTATACTATTGATTTTATTAAAGTAACAAAAACTGAATCTGATGCATTATTAGAAAAAATTAAGAATACTTTTGATGAAATAAATAATAGAATAAAAAATATTTGACAATACTATAAAAAGTAGTATACTTATAATTATAGGAGGGGAAACAGGAAAATGTATTATAAACATGGTGAAAGTAAAACAAGATTACATAGAATATGGAAAGGAATGAAAGAAAGATGCACTAATTCAAAGCATAAACAATTTAAAGATTATGGTGGTAGAGGAATAACAATATGTCCAGAATGGACAAATGATTATACTGTCTTTAGAGATTGGGCATTGAATAATGGATATAAAGAAAACCTTACAATTGACAGAATAGAAAATGATGGAAATTATGAACCAAATAATTGTCAATGGATTACAAGAACAGAAAATAATAGAAGTAGAAAATGGAATAAAATAAACATGCAAATAGCTAATGAAATTAGAGAATTATACAAAACAAAAAAGTATACAATGAGAGATTTAGCAAAAAAATATAGTATAAGCACAACAACAATTTATTTTATTATTAATAACAAAATATGGATATAAGGGGGATTAAAAATGGGGCATGGATTAGAAATTAAAAATGGTAAAGCAAATATGATGTATATAGGGCAGACCCCTTGGCATAAGTTAGGAACTTACTTAGGTGAAAATGCGGTAACGGCAGAAGAAGCAATCATAGCTGCCGGTATGGATTGGGGAGTATCTACACAAGAAATTTCTTGTGATGGTTCAATTATACCTGATTTTAAAGCAATTGTAAGAGAAGATACACGAGAAGTTTTAGGGATTAGAAAAAATAAGTATACACCTTATCAAAATAAGGATGCTTTTAAGGTATTAGACCCTTTTATTGGACTTAATAAAGCAGTTTGGCATACCGCTGGTGTATTGGGTAAAGGGGAAAGAATATGGGTATTGGCAAAACTCCCAGGACAGATTGAAGTTACTAAAAATGATATGATTGATAAATACTTTTTGCTCACAAATAGTCATGATGGTAGTACAGGTATAAAATTAATGTTTACCCCCATAAGAGTAGTGTGTCAAAACACATTGCAAATGGCTTTAATTGGTGGGGAATCCTCCATAATGAATGTGAGGCATACTAAAAACCATGAAATTAAAATAAAGCAAGCGTTAAAGATTATGGGATTAGTTGAAAAGATAGCAGAAGATTTTGAAAATGATGCAAAGAAAATGTATGAGTTTAAGATGTCTGATGCAGACATAGATAATTATTTGGCAGAAGTTTCAAATATTGTAATAGAAGCTAAAGAAAAGACAAAACTATATGCAGATAAATCTTATATTAGATATAAGGAATACATAGAAGGGGGTGCTGGTACAGGCATTCAAGGTGTTAAGGGAAGTCTATGGGGTGTTTATAATGCTGTTACAGAATCGGTGGATCATCCTAAAAGACAGGTAAAGAATGAATTGCAATACAGTATGTTTGGGGCTGGTGCAATTACAAAAGATAAAGCATGGAAAGCAGCAAAGAAATTAATAAGATAGGAGATAAAAATGAAAAGATTAACACTTAAAAGATCACTTGAATTATGTAAAGAATTATGGACTTGGCTTAGGGATAATCCCAATGTTACAAATAAATATGATTGGCCTAAATGGTACAGATATAATGAAGTAAAGGATGCTTGTTTTGCTTGTGAATATGCTCAGTTAGAATATAAAAAACAGCATAAGAAAGATAGAGATTTAATTATTACTGTTTGTGGTAATTGCCCCTTAAAGGGTTTGTGGGGAAATAAGTGTACAAAAAATAGTAGTCCATATAATAAATGGTATTATGCAGTAACAGATAAAGTTAGGCAGAAGAATGCTGATAGAATAGTTGATTTTTGTGATAAAGAATTAAATCAACTCAATGAAAATAGGAGTAAAAATGGAAAGAAGAATTGATATAAATGGTGAAGATGTATTAGACAATGTAAAATATGCTAAATTGATAAGAATTTTAATACTAATGGAAGCAAACTCACATCTTTCAGCAAGTGGAGCAGGATTAAAGGAAAGAAAGCAAATTAGGGATGAAGCTATAAGACTTTTACAAAGTATAGTAAATCTATCCGGTAAAGAAATAGAAGAAATGTATCAATTATTTCTCATGGAAAATATTTGACAATAGCATAAAAAGTAGTATACTTTTAATTAAAGGATATATAAATGACAGATATTAAAAAATTTATAAAATTATATAAAGAATTTGGAATAATTTTAGAAACTGAAAAAGTTAATAGTGTTTTTGTTATAAATCTTTCATCAAATATATCTACAAAATTTAATGGATATATTGGATCTGGCAGTGAGATTGTTTTTGATTTAAATGGGAAATTTTTAGGTCAATCATTTTATGAATAATTAAAAGGGGGTATAATCAAATGGCAACAAATTATTTAGGAATAGATTATAGTACAAATACAACTACAATATTATGTGCAAAGAGGGCAGGAAAGGATTTAAAAATATATGCAATTGTAAGAGAAGATATATTGCCTAAAAAGTATTTATATAGTATTATTTGTTTAGATAAAGAAGAAGGAGATCCAAAGATAGTTACAAAAGTTAAATATTATAGATTATCAACTGTTAGACGTTTATTTAGAAATATATCAACCTCTTATACAAAAGAATAATATAATGACTATTAAAGAAAATATGAAATTGATTAATGATACCTTGAATCATACATATACCACTTTACAGGATTTGAGTTATGAACCAGTAATTGAAACATTCATTAGATTAAAATTATTAGATATAATGAATATTTCAAGAGAATTATTTGAATTTATTCATTCACAAGAGAAGAGGCAAAGACAGAGTAAAAATAAATTAAAGAGGGGATAGTTATGAATCAACTTTATGAGATAATATGGGATGAATCAGGAAATAAAAAACATGTTGTTTGGGGTGGTAGGAAATCAGAAGCATGTGACCCAATAGAAATTCATTTTATGTTAGAAGAATTTAAAAGGTTATTGATGCAAGACCATTGTTTTGATTTTGCTTCTATTAAATCAGGATTATATTTTGATAATCCTTGTGTAGGTGATAAATGAAGATAGCAATTAAAAGTTTTATATTTTTGGCATATATTTTATTAGCATTTCCTTATAAAATACATAGCTCAACTCATATATTAAATTATGAACAGGAAATGAATAAAATAAAGATTATTGCTAATAAAGTAATTCAATGTGAATCTGAGGGTAGGCATAATCTTTGGGGGGATTTAAATTATCCACATCATGCCTATGGCATTGCCCAGTTTCAAAAACGTACATTCAATTGGATGTTGAGAATATCAGGAAAGAAGAATATGCAATGGAAGAACAAAAAAGATCAAATAGAATTGCTTCATTGGGCGATAGAAAAAGGTCATGGGCGTTATTGGACATGCTTTAGAATATTAGATAAAAAAGGATTAATATAATGAATTTGATTAGAAGGATAAAACCAAGAAAGGATAAAAAAGGTATTTTAAGAAGCTATGCCATTTTTTGGTGTTCTTTTTGTGAACAAGAAGTGGTAAAGCAAACAAGTCATGGAAAAAGAGATAAATCTTGTGGTTGTGTTCAATATAAATTATCCTCTAAATCTAATAAAGGTAAAAAAAGAAGTGAAGAGCAAAAACAAAAAATGAAAGAAAATCATGCGGATTTTAGTGGTGAAAATCACCCGATGTATGGTAAAAATCAAACGGAGGAGGCAAGACAAAAACAATCCAAGTCTAAAAAAGGTAAAAAAAGAAAACCTTTCACAGAAGAGACAAGACAAAAACAATCAATATCAAAAATTGGCAAAAACAACCCTATGTATGGTAAAATAGGTGAACTTTCTCCAACATGGAATAATGGTGTATCTTTTGAAAAATATGGTATAGAATTTAATAAAAAGTTGAAACAGCGAGTTTTAGAGCGTGATAATTATACATGTCAAGATCCAAATTGTATAGAAATACATAATAAACTACATATACATCATATTGATTATGATAAAAAGAATAATAGTTTAGACAACTTAATAATTTTATGTATTTCTTGCCATATGAAAACAAATCCAAAGAATAAAAGACAATATTATACAGAATTTTATCAAAATATACTAAAGGGGTTTATTTAAAATGAAAAAAAATGAAAGAGACAAATACTTATTGAAAGATGAATATAAGAGATTTATTAAACAAAGTCCCATACAATATATTTTATTTTGGAAAACTATTTTTTTATGTGGATTAAGGATAACAGAAGGATTAAATATTACTCCTCAAGATATAATTTATTCTGAAAATAAAATATTAATAAAAACTCTAAAAAGAAAAGACCATCCAATTATACCTGTAATTGTCCCAAAAGAATTGATAAATGAAATTAAAGAACATATACAAAACAATCCGGCAATTAATGGGAGAATCTGGAAATTTTCAAGACAATATGCTTTTAAATTATTCAAATCTATTTGTAAAAAAGCTGGTTTAAATCCAAAATATTCTCCTCATGCAGCAAGGCATTTTCATGGTGTTATGATCGCTGATCTTACAAATGGAGATATGATACAGATTAAAAATAGATTAAGACATTCTAGTATAAAATCAACTGAGTTCTATGTTCATGTTAGTGAGAAGAAGCAGAAGGAATTAGCAGATAATATATCAAAATATTTATTAGAATAGGGGGATTATAATGTTAATAAAACTATGGATGTGTTGGTGTAAATTTTGGTTTAAATATTATAAATGGTTGAATAAAAACAATAAAAGGGGTTATAATATGGACAAAAAAACTTTAGAAGCCTTAAAAGGTTCAATTAAGAAATGGAGTAATATAGTAAAAACTACTACTGTAAAAGACATGGGGTGTGCTAATTGCCCATTATGTGCTTTATTTAGTAGTTCATTTTGCAAAGGATGTCCAGTTAGATTAAAGACTGGAGTAAAGTATTGCTATAAAACACCATATCCTGAGTGGATAAATCATCATTATCAAAAACATGATGATGGTTCTTTTGGGAGAAGGAGATATAAGAACTGTGCGAAATGTTTACAACTAGCCACAGATGAATTAAACTTTTTGAAAAGTCTTTTACCAGAGGTTAAAAAATGAAAAAAATAATGATATTGACTGATACATTGTGTAATGGAAAGGGGTTATTATGGATATAAGAATTTGTCAAGTATGTCATACAGAACATCCATTAGAAGAGTATTATACTAAGGATGTGTATATTTGTAGAAAATGTAATACTATTATAGCTTATTTAAGCAGATTTAAAAAACTTATTAAAACTAAAGGTATAAATATTGCAAAAGATATTATAACAAGAGAACATTTAATGCTTAACGCAAAAGAATATATATTAGATGGTTATGGTATAAATGCTGTAGCAAGGACTTTACTAAAGGGGGGTTATAGATGAAATACAGAATACTTTATGATTTTGGTTCAGAAGGTTTTAGATTTGAAAAAGGTGATTTTGATTCAATAAATGATGCTGTTAAAAAAGCTATAGAAACTAATAATTATGTGCCATTTTTAATCATTACTATTGTTGATTGGCAAGCAGTCGGTTTACAAAATTAATATTTTATTAAATAGGGGGGTTTGATATGCAGATAAAAAATGATGAAAATGAGATAATTTTAAATACTGAAAGTTTACATCTATATGACGTAACTGGAGGTATTGAGGCTAAGTTAACAGTGATTATCAATGGTAAATGTATATCAGTAAAAGAATTCAGAGAAAGTAAATCAGACCCACGAAAAGGTCAATTTGGCAGAAAAGCAGTGCATGAAATGGATAATGACTTAATTTAGATCATTATCTATGGTCAAATTAGCCCAAATAAAAAGGTCTTTAACAATTCTGTTTATCATATCTTCAGGTATTTTATATTTTTTTAGAATATTAGGTATATTCTTGTCTAATAAATCTGATATTTCCAATTTTATGGATTGCTTCCGTTCATTATTTTCAATAATATCCATCTTATCTCCTATATATAGTATATTACTTAAATGTAATACATTATGTTGTTGTGTATCTTATAAGATACACTTTTTAAAATTTTATTGTATAAAAAACCAGCTACCTATTTGGATTTAAAAAGTGAGCTACCAACTTCATTATTTATTTAAAAACTATTAAATATTTAAGGAAACTTCAGCCATCCATTTTTAGCAAAAACATTGTATAATGCAAGTGCTAAAAGATTTATAGATTTCTCCTCATCATCACCCATTGAAGGGAAAAGACCTATTTCTAATTCACCATCTACTATATGTAATATCTCATGAAATAATGTAATGAAAACATCCTCCAATGGTCTATCTTTATAATAAATTCTTATAGTTCTATCCCATAAATCGGTTTGCCCAAATAGTGAAGTCCTTTTTTCAATATCTACATTATTTGGTAAATCATGATATCCAATAGTGTATGTAATACCAAAAACGTCTATGGAAGAAGGTAACTCTGAAATTTTATATTTCTTTCCTGTCTTAAACATAGAATTAATCCCCCCTTATTTTTAGACTTGTGAATATTCCCCATATACTAAATAATAAAAATATGGCAAATAAAATACTTTGTGCATTTTCCCCAATTGACAAATTATATAACATTAAAAATGAATCAGTAATAGCCCATAACATAAATCCACATAGATACTTATTCTTTATAATGCAAATCTTACCTATTAGTGACAACCCTATTATAAACCAAAGAATATATGTTATCATAATTTAGATGGATTATTTATTAAGTAAATACAATCAGATAGTGTATTGGCAATTCTATTTAAGTTTGTGTCATATGCATAATTGTTAAGTCCAAAGAATTTCAAAATTTGTAATGTGTCAGATAAATGTAAAATATGTTGTACAGATTTTTTTGATTTATATTCAAAATTAGGATTAATATCCTCATCACATTTATCAGGTCTTGAATCACATTCATAACACATAATCTCACCCCCATTATTTAATTAATCCTAATGCCTTTTTTGTTTGTCTTTTACTCAACCCAGCTACAATACAACCCTGTTCAGTTGCATGATAATAATAATATAGTTCGGATTGACCACCTTTTCTAATATACCCCATCCTTAATAATTTTTGCATTGAATCATCATCTATATTAGAAACATAATAATTTCTGTATCCCCAACATTTTTTAGAATAATTCATACCTAACATGTGTTTTAAATTATCTAAATCTTCTTTTAATAATTCATCCATTTAAATCTCCAACTGAGATATTCAAAGTGAAACGGTCAGATTGTTTAATCAATTCTTTATATTGTTCTAATTTTAAAATAGCTTCCTCTATTTTAACATTATCACCTGATTTTATTGCATCCCCAACTTCATTAGCTAAAATCATTAATGTTCTAAAATTTGTTATTATTTCCATTTTTTACCCTCTATTTTTATTGGAACTAATTCATATAGAACTACTTTTGGATGTTTATATGGATTATTATATTCTATTAATTTTTTTTGCTTTTTTATAGCCTCTTTGATGCCCATTGCATCAATATAAGTTGCACTATCCAAATTATCAGATCCATAAATAACTTGCTTATCACCATCAAAACCAACTACATATTTTTTATATTTTCTCATATAGCCCCCAATTTGTTGTTATATCCATTTTTTATTATTTATTATAGAAGAAATATGTTGTCTACTAATATTGTATTTTTCAGCTAAATCTTTTTGTGTATAGTATCCTGAATTATATAAAGCCCTAATTTCATTAGCCATTTCTAAACCCTTTATTTTATTTGTTCTTTGTTTTCTACTATTTTCTTTTCCTAAAATCCATTGACAATTACTTGATTCATAATTACCATCAGGATTTATTCTATCAATGGTTAAATTATCTGCATATCCATTATTTAATGACCAGTCTCTAAATTTTATGTAACTTTCTGCCCATTCTGGGCATATTGCTATACCTCTACCACCATAATTTTTAAATGATTTATGTTTTAAATTACTACATCTCTGTTTCATATTTACCCAAATTGAATATAATCTTATACCTTTTTCACCATGTTTTTTATTTTTTGGTATACACCCACAAGATTTTTGTATTTTACCACAACTCAATAATCTTTCAACTTCTTGCTCACAACCATCACACCAAAATATAGCCCAACTCTCTATTTTTCCTGATTTGCTTATTTTTGTTGGTAAATTTCTAATTAGTTCCATTTATTTCTTTTACAATTGAATATTTATCATTAAGGGTTACTTCAAAAAGTTTATCTGCTTGTTCAGCAATTTCCGGTATTTGTGAAACAATAATAAATTGAATTTCTAATTTTTTACTTAAATCTTTTAACATTTTCATGGCATTTTCCATTTTTCCATGAAGGAATTTTAAAGGCTCATCTAATATTATTACATTATCAGATTTAGGATTTTGTATACTCCAAAATACAACTCTTAAAGCAAATGAGGCAACATCCAAAACTCCACCCCCACAAGTATCCTTTAATTCCATTTTTTGATCTTTTACTTGAAGATAAAACTTTGTTTCTACTTGGTTTCTCTTAATATCAAAGTCAATAATAAATTGGTAATTATCCTCAAAAACTGCTTGTAAGGCTGTAGTTACCATATTCTCTATATAGTCTTTAAGATATGTTTGAGTATATTTTCCAGCAGAAGCAACAATAGCACGAGCTTTTTGTAAATTTTCATTATAAATTTTCAATGTATTATGCTCTTTTTCCTTAATATCCAAATCTTTTAGAATTAGGGAACATTCAGTTTTGTATGATATAAATTTACTTTTTATTTGTTCTATATTCATTTTTTGGTTTTCCAATTACTTCCCTAAAGTCCAACAAAACTTCCTTAGTTGTCCATATTATTTGACCATCCCCATATTCAATAAACCAATAATTTTCCTCATTTGTTGGTGGGAGTATTCTTATGAGTTTGTCTATGGGGAATTGAACACCACCAACTTCTAAATAGATAACCTTTATTTTTTCATCTATTTTCATTAATAGTTCTCCTCTCGGTCTTCAAGATTATGACATTTATTACATATTCTATTTACACAAGGGTCAAAACTTTCAAATAGCTCTAAGCATCCAAGACATTCAACCACTTTAGCCTTAGATTTATCTTTTTCTTTCCTGCCCTGTGTACTTGGTAAAGGGAGCTTTCTTTTAATGGGTATTCCGGCTTGTTCCAAAATTTCATTCCATCTATATTTAAAATTTCTATTTATATGACTATAAGAACATATTTTATTTGGATTAGCATCATATTCTGTCCTAGTAATATATCTTGTACCTGCAATATGAATTAAATTATCTAAAAAAACTGTTAGCTTTACTACTGAAGTACCATTTAATCCCATAGAGGAGACTCCCAATAAAGATATTTACATCTCTCACACATATGCACATTTACTATCGGTTTAGTATTATCAATAATTTCATGATAATACTTTTCATAAACAGTAATCAATGCTTCTTTTTTTAAAGCATTTAATAATAATGGTTTATGTCCAAATATCCAACATTTTATCATTAACAAAATCCAAATCTTTCTTTTAATTCTGTATATTTATTTTCTATGTCTGAACTTAATACATCAAGTTCTTTTGTCAACTTCTTAACCATTTGCCCCGCATCTATGAAATTATCTAAATTATAATCTTTTTTAAGAGAAGATAATAGAGCCTTTTTCTGACCTTTAGCTTCTGCTAAATCTTCTTTAGCCTTTTCAATCTTTTGCTTAATAGCTTTGAGTGTACGCTCAACTTCCTTGTTATCTATCATTTCATTCTCCTGTTTTTGTAATGCACCATACCATGAAACAGATTCCTATTATAAATACTGTAAAAATAATCACATTAGACCAAGGCATTTTATTTTAGCCCTTCTGCAATATATTCTTTAGATAAAGTTATTTTTTCTTTACTTTTTATATTGACATAATTACCCTCTCTAAAATATCCATAATAATATAAATTTTTTATTGATGTAATTCTGTAATCTTCATCTATATTTAGATGATATTTTCTATTTAAATCCCTTATATTTCTTTCTATTTGTGTATTTGGATTTTTATCAGGATTATATTGTATATAAAAACCAAATTTCTTTCCTTGTAAATATCCTGTAGTAAAATAAGATTTTTGTGCTATATTATCAGTACATTCTAATATTCTATATCTGGTATCAGGTATAGTTATTAATACTTTAATTTTTGGTGGAAATGGTGGTTTATCCTTATATTCAAAATCAGGCTCAATACTTATATGCCATATAGCTTCTACTTCAATAATAACTAAATCATAATTATCAGAATTCTTAACCCCAGCTTTTAAATCATCCATTATTAAATTCCTTATCTGCTTCATTTCTAATATGGTCATTCAATTGATACCTTATTTTATCAAGTATAACATCTAAACATTCAGGAAAGAAAGCTAATTCTTCTGTAAACGCTTCAGAAATTCCCCATAGTTTATCTTTATCATCATCAAACCATAAAGCATCATCTTCAGTAATTTGTATCTTAACATCTATTTTAATCATAGTATTTCCAATTCTTTTAATAAAATTTGTTTAACAGGTTCTTCTAATGGTTTCATCATTATTTCTAAATTCTTTCTAAAATCAAGACTATTAGATATTTCATTATTTTTTATATTACTAATAAATTCTTGAAGTTTTGCATTTTCTATATTAACTTCTCTACTCAATGCTTCCGGTTTAAATACTTTATCAGCAGGTTCATGTATTAATTCTACCTTATTTAGAATATATGTCAAGTCCTCATCATTAATATCTAAAATATACACATGTGGGATTAAATCAGATTCATTTAATGTTTTTCTGACAAGGCATCCACAATTTAAAATAGTTTGTGTTTTAGATTGATAAAATACAGGATGATGCCAATCACCACTTATAATTAGGTCATATGAGTTTTTTTTAAATAATTTATCACTTTGTAAAAAATCTTCTTGGCCTTTCCAAATAGGTTTATCCAATATGGTTTTGTGAATTAATAATAGATTAAAATTATCTTCATTTTCTATAATAGGAATTTCTTCTCCATAATCACAACCATAAATATCAATATCTTTACCATAAGTTATTTTTTTAAATGTTTGCATGTAACCTAAAGATTCCATTAATCTAAGTGCAGTTCGTTCTTTAGTCCTAAACCTTTGGTCATGTTGACCCCAAACTGTTAAAAATTCAATTTCATCACTATTACTATTTCCAATATTATACTTTTTAAATAATTTAATATAATATTCTAATACATCAAATGATGGGCGTGGATTATCAAATACATCTCCTGAGCATAAAATGGCTTGACATCTATTTTTAGAAGCTAATTGTAATATTTGTTCAACCTTATCTAATTGAGTTTCAAAAAAATTATCTACCCTATTTTCAGGATTTGAAGCTCTTAAATGGAGATCACCAGTTATAAGTAATTTCATTTTAACTCTTTCTTCCACATAATGGACAGGCATATGTCTTTAATAAATCTTCAAACTCTTTTTCATCTTTTTCTATGCTTTTTTCTGTTTTCTTAATAAACTCAAAGTGTTTTCCCCAATCTTTAATTAAATTATTTAATTCATGCAATGTTTCAAGACCTACACTATATTTTATAAGATTTTCCTCAATTGATTGCAAAGCATTACAGCCACTTAGAATAGTCTCCGCATCTTGTATTTTTGTATCTAAAACATTAATTGTACTCACCAATTTAGACAAATCCTGTATAATCTTTATATTGATTTCATATGTTAGCCATGCCTGCTCTAATTCATTTATCTTTTCTTCCAAATTGTCATAACTATTTTCAAGACTTAGAATTAATTTTTCTACCCTAATACCTTCATCAGATATATAGTTTAATATTTTAACCTTTTGTTCCAAGTCTTTAATTTTTATATCATTTTTTACTATTTGGTCAACTAAAGCTTCTATTTTATCATAATCTTTAAATTTTTCAAGACTTATATTTAATTTATCAATATCCTGTTTTTTTAATTCAATTTCTTTACTAGTAGAAACTATTTTAGAAGATAGGCTTGAAATTAATGTGTCTATATCTTCTAATTTGACAATTTTATTAATTGTTCTACCAATCTCACCTGGACTTTCTGTTATTAAAAAATGTTTCTCAAATTGGGATTGGGTATTTATTTCTGATAAATTAATTGCAGAACTAACCTCAGAAGGAGTATCACCCCCAACTGTACTAAAAATACCCTCATTTAATTGGTATTGATTAATATTAGTATTTTTTTCCCTAACAATTTTTTGACCATTAATAGTTAAGGATACGGAACATATGTCCTTCTTATCACTAAAAGTAGATTTAAAAGCTATACCTTGGGGTCTATTTGTAATAACCCACCCCAAAGCTCTCAAAATGGCAGTTTTGCCATTATTGCTTTGCCCAATAATAATATTAATGCCTTCAGAAAAGACTAATTCTGAATTTTTATGAGATTGGAAATTTTGTATTTTTAAAGATTGTATCATATCTCTAACGCAGCAGTGTCAACTATATTTAATATATATTTAAATTCATATAAATAACATTCAGGTAGTATATTTGAAAATATAGCAAGTGGTTTTATATCATAATCCTCATGCAATGTTTTTTGTAAATTACCAATTGTTCTACTTGTTTTAGTCAACCCCAATAGTTTTACAGAAGTATTATATTTTATAACTAACATCATATCTTTATTTAATTGTTTAGACTTATTATATAGTTCTATCCAAAATTCATATATGGAAGCATTTTTTGGAATCCCATACAACATGCTCTGTAAATGAATATTCTTATATGATTTGCATTCAATTACATATTTATCTGTTAATTTATTTCCAATAGGATCTATGGAAGTGATGTCACCCCCTTGATTTTTCCTATTGATTCCTTTTTTATACCCTACTGTTTGTCTACCACCACTCATAGCCGATCTCCAAAAAAGGTCGTCTCTTTCCCCCCCACTTATCCATAAAGATAAATCTTTACATATTTCACGTTCAAAAGCAGAACCCTTCTGTTTCCCACCACCAATCCGCATACTAATCAACCCCCTCAAAGTAACAACCTTTATTATAACAAATCATATGCATTGTAGATACAGACAAAAATTTACAATAATATTTACATTGCTTACATAGAAGTGATTTACATATCATTTTCATTACTTCTTACCCCCTTCAAAAGCCTCAACTATCATACCGCCTATCATAAATTGTAAACAACCACCAACAAATATCCATATAGGACTTAACACCCAAAACCAATCAATAGTTGCATTTCCAGAAATCTTTAAACATTCTAAAATAAAAGATAAAAATATAGGGACAAAAATAGTATATTTAAAAAATTGCTTAATTTCCTCACTATCAGATTTTTCCATTTATCCCTCAACATATTTTGGTTTTCTAATAACTTTTGCGTCTTCCTCAATCTTATCCCATACCATTTTAACAGCATCTTTTGTTTCTTGTTCTTGATTATTATTACTTAAATATTGTATTAATTCTTCTCTGGAAATTATTTTATCTCCTAATTGAATCTTACCACTACCTGATTTCATATAATATTTATTATCTATAAGAAAATCAACCATGCTGCCTAAGTCATCAATACCATATTCAAATAGTATATTAAAATCACACTCCCTGAAGGGCTTCCAAGCTCTATTTTTCTTAACTTTTGCTTTTATTTCAATACCTGTTGTTACATTCCCATTTTTTGCCTGCCCCTTATTATATAACCAAACTATTTGTGAAGCATAAAAATCTAAGGCTTTACCCCCACTTCTTCTATGTTTTTCTCCAAAGGAAACACCTATATTTTCTCTTATTTGTGAAACAACTATTAATAATATATTCTTATTATCTATTTTTTGTGTTAATTTTCTGAAAAATTCTGATAATTTCTTCTGTTTATCCATTCCATAAGTCTTTTCACCAATCTCTTGCTCAAGTTCTGTTTCTGTGGATATTGCATCCAAACTATCTAAAACATAAATAACTAAGTCATACTTATCAGAATTTTTAGCTTCTATTTCTAAATCCTTTTGCCAATGTTCCATAGTGGGTGATTTTCTAAACTCTATAGCATCAATTGGAAACCCTATTTGAACCGCATTTTCTGTATTAAGTGCGGATTCTACATCATTATATATCATTTTAATATCATAGTTTTTTCTAAGTTTATAATGAGCATACATCATAACTTCAAGACATAGGAGGCTCTTCCCAAGTTGCTTGTCTCCTACGAGATTTACTATCTTTCCTACAGGATAACCATCATCTAAACTATTTGTTAGTGCTAAGTTAAGATTTGTGCTACCAGAACTCACAAACTTTAAATCTCTTTCTATAGGTTTCTCATTTGAGGAGTCCTCAACAACAGCACTTTCCTTTTTTCTTCTACCCATTATCTTTCTCCCATCTTTTTAATACTGTCATTGCTCTAACACTTGAAACATTTGTATGTCCATATTTACCAGATGTACCATGAGCTATTAATCTAATAGTAGCATAATAAACTAATTTCTTAGGTATTATGTCTACTATAAATCTGTAAATAAAATCGAACATTTTTACCTCCTATATAATTCTAAAATATAAATTTAATGATTTTAGTAATGAAGTATTAAACACTTCATTAGCACCAATTAGTTCATTAAGTCTGTTTACACTTTTTGGTTGACCACTTATTCTAATCATAGAATGAGATACTTTATTAAATGGCCTATCCAAACAAAACAAATCTTGTTCTAATTGATAACCTATTAAAATATTCTGCATTAACTATTAACCCTCTCCCTTAATTTCTTTTTTAAAGCCTCTTTAGGGTCTTCTACAGGAGTTTCCTCTTTAACAGTTCCAGCAGTTTTATCAACAGCTTCCTTAATAAGCCTCCTCAATTTCTTAGTCCCCATTTCCCCAATTTCTGATTCTTCAAAATCCTCTGAAAGAACTGTAATTGCTAAAGCTTCTAATTCATCTCTTGACATATCATCAATGGATGTAGTATTAGATGTTCCAACAGAGACTTCCTCTTTAATCTCTTCTTTAGGTGTGAGTACAGTTTCACTCCTTGCAGTAGTTTCAACACTTGGTGAAACATCCTTTTTGGGTGAAACATCTTCATTACTAAGACCAAGAAATACATTCTTAATCTCATCATATGTAGCATATTCAATGATGTCTGAAAAAGACACAATACCTTCAAGCCATTCATCCTTAGCTTGTGTAGGACTATCATCTAATTGAAAATTCTTATACTTTGAAAAAGTTGTATTTGGTGTCTTTTCTCTATCAAAATAAATAGCAATACCATCATCAATATTTGCTAAATTTAAAATTTCATCTGTTGCTTTTTTATAACTCACACCCAATACATCATCCATAGCTGTTCTTGGACATGACCAAATCTGGGCAACCTGTTTATCTTTTGAAAGACTCAAATCTACCATCCATACCAAATAACGTGTTTGTGGGTATAACTCCTTAGCCATTTCAGGTTCAGCATCCCATAAAGATATTTGCTGTTCACATATAGGACATGCAATATTCTTCATCCTCTTTAGGCATAAATATTGATCTCCATTAACACCCACATTTGTATGTACATGCACGGTCAATCCATAAAAATTAATATTATCAACTGGATGTACAGGTAAAAGCCTAACCTTATGTGATTTATCTGCCACCTTCCACAATTTCTCATCACCTAGTGCAGTATATATATATTTCCTATTATTCTGATCAGGATACTTACCACGATTGTTATATGCTTCTTTTAAATTTTCCTTTGCTGGGGCTTTCCAAGCTTTTCTGTCCATCTTTTATTCCTCCTTGTTATTAATAATATTAGTTATACTGCTTTTACTTATTCCAAATTTTTTAGCTAAGCTTCTATGTGTATATTTACCTGTTTTGTATAAAGTTTTAATTTCAATAACCAACTCAGGTGTTTTTACATTACTTCTTCTATTTCTTGAATTTTCTTTTGCAGTTTTAAAATTACAATTATTTGGTTCATAATTACCATCATTGTCTATTCTATTGATTTGTAATCCTTCCTTGTATCCATTATTTAATGCCCAATCTCTAAACTTAGCATAGTCATTTACCCATTCTGGACATATCTCTATACCCCTACCACCATAATCTTTATATTGTGGTATTTTAGGATTAAAACATCTTTGTTTCATAGAATTCCATACATTATATAGTTTAGTTCCTTTTCCACCATGAATAGTAACCCCCCTTGAAATATTCTGTCTTTGTTCCTTAGTTCTTTTTTTACCTTTATTTGCTTGTGCTGATAATTTATATTGCATACATCCACAAGATTTGGCCTTTAACCCATTACTTATTTGTTTTTCTACTTCCTGTAAACAAACAGCACACCAAAATATGCCGTACCTTATTTTGTAATCATTTTTACTTATTGTTCTTGTTTTTCTAATTAATTTCATATATTTACCAAATATAATGCTGAATACAAATGAATATAAAAAATAAGATAAATAAACTAATTAAAAATACCCCAATTATTAAAATAGGTAAAATCATATAATACCATAAAGATATTGTAATTATACCAAAAAATTTTAGACAAATCAAGGAAAAAATAAGCAACCATATTAGTAAAACTATTGCATTTATTTCTGCTTTATTATATTTTAATTTCTTCAATATCCTCATTATCTTTCTTTCTTTTCCTCTAACATTTTTTCTTTTAATCTATCTTTAATACTCTCCGTAGCTTGCTGTTTAACCACTTTTGTTTCCACACTTCCCCAATAACCACTTATGTATAATTCTGTAAGTAATCTCAGCATATCCTTCCTTTGCTGAAATGCTTCTTTTATTACCTTTGCTTCTTCAACTTCTGCATAAATATTTAAATATTTATATTGTAAATCAGCATATTGTATATTTCTTATAATTTCATTTTGTATCATTGCTTCTGTTATTTTTTTGCCCTCAGCACTTGCAGCTTCTCTTATAACCCCATCCAATTTAGCACTAAGATTTTTAATTTCTAACTCTAATTCTTCTTTTAATTTACATAAAGACACTACTTTTTGTGCATATATATCAAAAAGCATTGGTTGTTGAAGACATGCATTATCCAAATCATTTTTGTCAATCTCTAAATCCATTTTGTATTCTTTCATAGACCCTCCTATTTAAAAATGTGGTTTTTGACAGGAACCACATAAAACCTGCTTCTTGCGGAGGTGCTTATGCCCCCAAGAACTTGTTAAACCTGAAGTTAATGTTTATACAACTTTAATACTATCATATCTTTGTATATTTGTAAAGTAAATTTACTTAAATTTTCCAAGTTTTAAAATTAACTATTTGAAAAACAGTTGTTTGGCTAATGTCATATTCCTTGGCTAATTTATTTTGACTGTAGTAACCACTATTGTATTTATTTCTTTAACTTTTGCAGTATTCAATTTCGTTGTTTTTCTATTTTGACAATTCTCAGCAGAAGTAACCCAGTTACAATTATTTGGTTCATAATTAGCATCATTTTCTATTCTATTGATTTGCAATCCTTCAGCATAGTTATTACTTAGTGCCCAATCCCTAAACTTTGTATAATCATTTGTCCATTCTGGACATATTGTAATTCCTCTTCCACCATAATCTTTATAAGATTTATGTTTTGGGTTATTACACCTACATTTTATTCCTAACCAAATATGGTGTAATATTGTACCATATCCACCATGAATCTTATTTCCATTAGTTTCATTATGACCATTAATATATTGTGGCATCCCATCATATTTATGAGATTTTCTTATCTCTATTTGTCCACCACAACCACATAGACATAGATGTGAATAATATTGAGTTTCCATGATTATAAAGTATAGGCTTTATAAATTAAAAAAGTAATTTCCGCTTTACCAGATCCATAAGTTAAAGGAGATAAAAATAGTTGAAGCAAATTACTAAATTTTTCCATATCTTTGTTATTTTTAGCATTTTTTAAACAT
>ERZ1292625.1520-Hain-H41-01um-R1-1520-length-26959-cov-21_pt1 | contig 26959 bp, 34 predicted proteins | sample MGYA00564400_ERZ1292625 | MGnify/ENA primary metagenome ERZ1292625 (study PRJEB36523, sample SAMEA6512639) | groundwater metagenome | collected 2019-01-08 | study: AquaDiva: Metagenomics assemblies of 32 groundwater samples | reverse complement strand
CGCGTGATCAATGACGACGACCTGAAGGCAGTCACTCCCGATGCCAGGACCAAGGACCATTTCATCATCGTCGATGCCGTGGGCGTGTGCGAACAGGACAAGACCGATTCCCGGCCTATGGAGAAGAAGCCGAGCGTGACCTTCGAGAAACTTCTTCAAGCGGTTTCTCTCGGGAATACAGAACCCGAGGTGATCTCGTCCATAGCCGTGCGCATGGCGCGCATGGAGCACGCGATCAGCGCCGAGGACCAGACAGAGATCAGGAAGCTTGCGGACAAGAGTCTTAAGAACCTGTGCGCAGGACTTATCACTGCTATTGATCCGGACCGTCATGTTGAACGGGCGAAACTGGATAACCCGGAAGTGGCAGAACCGAGCGAGGCGCAGATTCAGAAGGCTGCTGCTAAGCTGATTCAAGAAGCAGTAAAGCCCCTGCACAATCCGGAACTTCGCAGGCTTCTCGTGGAACTCAAGAAGAAGAGCGAGCAGACGATCGATGTTGTGAGTAAGGATAAACTCGATTTCGCGGGATTCGATACGAAGGCTTTGGAAAAGGCAAAAGGCCTGGTGCAGTCCTTCGAGCAGTTCATCAAAGACCATAAGGACGAGATCACCGCGCTCCAGGTGCTTTATAGCAAACCGTATAAGCAGCGGCTCCGGTACGAAGATATCAAAGACCTTGCAAGCCGCATCGAAAAGCCGCCGCATCAATGGAGAGTGGATAATCTATGGAATGCTTATGCAGCGTTGGAGAAGTCAAAGGTCAAAGGTGCCAGCGCCCCACATATTCTGACGGACCTAGTGTCGCTCGTCCGCTTTGCCATGCACCGGGACGATGAACTTGTCCCGTTCCCTGAGCGGGTAAATGCCAACTTCGATAAGTGGCTGACCGAAACAATTCGTCATTCCCGCAAAAGAGGGAATCCAGAGCCTTTTACGGCTGAACAGATAAGGTGGCTCGAAATGATCCGTGATCACATAGCTGCTAATCTGGCGATTGAAGTGGATGACTTTGATCTTGCGCCATTTGCTCAACAAGGTGGCTTAGGCAAGGTGCACCAGGTGTTTGGGAACGAGCTGAATAAGATTCTTGAAGAATTAAATGGAGTATTAGCGGCGTGAGGAACAGCAGCCCTGTTGAACCCATCATTCCGGTCTTTAAAAAAGAAGAAATCCCGTCACATTGGGATTTGGTCTCCATTGGCGACATTTGTGCCACTGTCGATAAGGTTAATCCAAAAGACAATCCAACGGACGGCTTCAAGTATATCGATATCTCTGGTATTGATAATGAGCGGTTCATGGTTGCAGAGACAAAGGCTTACTACGGGAATAATGCACCTTCACGAGCACGGCAACTTGTTCGTGAAGGCGATGTCGTATTCTCTACTGTCCGTACGTATCTGAAGAACATGGCTCGTATTACACGCGAACTTGATGGTGAGGTAGCTTCGACGGGTTTTTGTGTGTTACGACCCAAGGAACCAGAATATAGCGGCTATCTATTCTACTATCTTCAATACGAGCCATTCCTGAATGAGCTGGCTAAATTCCAACGGGGGACAAGCTACCCGGCAGTACGGGATGGAGATATATTTGCGCAGTTTATTCCTGTACCATCGAAACCCGAAGCGGTACGCATTGTCGCGGAGGTCGAAAAGCAATTCTCCCGTCTGGACGATGCCGTCGCCAATCTCAAGCGCGTCAAGGCCAACCTCAAACGCTACAAAGCCGCTGTCCTCAAGGCCGCGGTCGAGGGCAAGCTTACCGAAGAATGGAGAAAACAGAAGCCATTGGATCTCGCCGATGGACTATTAGATAAAATATGGGTTGAGAAGCAGAAATATTTTGAGAAACAACGCGAAGAACTGGCAAAGATGATAAATTCAATTCGTGTTCCGCACGAAGAAGCGCAGTCACGGCCGAAGCCTAGGAAGCCTCAGAAAGCCACTAGCATGACCGAAGGGGAACTATCTGAGTTGCCGTTAATTCCGAAAGGTTGGTGTTGGACAAGACTTCAAAACGCAATTTTGGAAATCGTAGTCGGATACGTTGGGCCGATTAAAGAGTATTTCGATGAGAAAAGCAATATTCGACTTCTTAGCACTACTCACATTGGTGAGAATGAATTTATTAATTATGAGATTAGATATGTATCGCGCAAATTTGACATTAAAAACCGAAAGTCTTCAGTATCACCGGGAGATATATTGATTGCACGACACGGCGATTCTGGTAAGGCTTGCTTAGTGCCATCCTATGTTGAAAAAGCACAGGTATCAAATGCAGTAATTATAAGGCCAATAAAAAAGCTGATGAATCCCCTGTACCTATCTTATGCGATTAATGCGACGAGGAAAGAACTTCAAAGACGGAGGGTGGGCGGGTTACAACAAGTCGTTAATACCCAATCAATGAGTGATTTTCCAATTCCGATACCGACTCTTGATGAACAAAATGAAATTGTGAAAGAGATTGAAACCCGTTTAACTCTTGAAAAAGCATTGAGCGATCAAGTCGAAGGAGATATAAAGCGGGCTAATCGCCTACGCCAAGCAATACTTAATAAAGCTTTCGTAGGCAATCTGGCTTAATTCAAAAACACTATCGGAGGATAATGAGGAGAGGATATATGGTCCTGATCAAAACATTAAAAGACGTTGCCATTAAACCACCAGAATGGGCAGAAAATCATCCGGGTTGGTTACGGCTGGAAGACCAACTGTTTTGGTATGACGGAAAAAGTCTGAACGCGCAGAGGTGGTACAAGTGGCTAAAATTAGTCCAAGTTACATTGGCGATCAGCATTCCCATATTGAGTCAAATTGACAATGCGGGTAAATGGCTCGCATCAGTTGCCGGTGGTATAATCGCGATAATCGAAGCAGTTCAACATATGAATCAATATTCGGCTCTCTGGATCACATATCGTTCAACGGCCGAACGTCTGAAACACGAAAAGTTCCTCTTCCTGTCAGCAGCTGGCCCATATCGCAGTCTTGGAGAGGTCGACCGCCTTGTCGCTCTTGCCGAGCGTGTTGAGGAACATGTGTCGACTGAACATGCAAACTGGTTTAATGAAAGTCGGCGTGTGATTGTCGAACCAAGTAAAGATAAAAAGGCATAATGATGCTACGTCCGCGCGATATAAGAATTGGAGAGAGCGTTCTTCGGGTGCCGGTGTATTTCCCCTCTGTGTCGTCAGTGAAGACAGCACTCTCTATCTTTGAATATACATCCGTTCTTTCTGCTATGCAGATGAACCAGTTTTTAGTATCTGCATTCGATATCCATTTTTCTGATACTGATCAGCAACAAAGAATACAGGATAAAATTACTGAGGCATCGAATAACGGTGCAACCGTATTGATGGATTCGGGAAATTACGAAAGCTATTGGCACAGAAAAAAAGAAAATTGGCTTCAGGCCGATTACCATAGAATGCTGTCAGAAACTGCTTGCTCCTTTGCTTTTGGATATGATGAACAGACTCCACCAGACGATTTCTTGGGCCACGTTAAGCTAATAGTCGAGCGACAGAAGCAGGATCAAGACATAAATGCTAAGACTCCGATTATCCCCATAGTTCACGGGAAAATGGAAGCACTGTCAAGGTTGTGCGCAAAAATCGTTGACGAAACTGGAATTGTGATGATTGCAGTGCCGGAAAGGTGTCTTGGGAAGGGTATCTTTGCCCGTGCCCGAGCGGTATCAGAAATAAGAAGCGCTTTGAATGCGACAGGTAGATATGTAGCACTTCACCTGCTCGGCACGGGCAATCCAATTTCATTAGCTATTTATACATTGGCAGGCGCTGATAGCTTCGATGGGCTGGAGTGGTGTCAGACAGTCGTTGATCATGAAACGGCAACGCTATTTCATTTCTCGCATGCTGATTTCTTTCAAAAGCAGACAAAGTGGGGTGACATGACAGTAGATTTTTATCCTCGAACTCTAGCGCATAATTTAGAGTTCTACCGCATGTGGATGGAACGGTTGTCGCAGTATGTTCATGCTGGCCAAGGGGTCGAATTTTGCAAAAGACACTTTCCTAATCGTATTTATTCTATTTGTGAAGATGCATTGAGGTGGAGGGTATGAGCACTGCTCTGTCAGCGATTAATCAAACAATTCGTGTACTGTGTGCAGAAGTACAAGATCGAGTACAGAAAGATGTTGATTGGCTGGCGCTTTCAGAAGAAGCGCTGTTTTATGAGATAGCTGTTTGCATATACGGTAGCCAAATGCTATATGAGCACGCTTTGGCGCTGGCAGATTATTCGCGCAACCAGGGGATGTTCAGTAAAGCCGCTTTGTTTGCCGGTTATGACCAATATAAGAAAAGGCTCTCTTGTTTGTTTGCTCGCCCACTCGCCATAACCGAGGAAGGCAAAACACGGAAAATAACGCCCCGATTTAAAAATAGATTGCCAAAATTAGTATCAGATACCGCACGGAATATATACGGCGCAGGATATACCATAAAATCTATGCTTCGTGGTGCGTCTAATGCCTCTGAGGCAAGACAGCTACTCGTATCTAATGTAAGCGGTTTTGGGCCAAAGCAGGCAAGTCTATATCTGAGAAGAATCGGCTACTGTTCCGATCTTGCCGTGCTTGATACTCATATTCTGGACTATCTGAGAATGGCCGGAGATATTGAAGTAAAACCAACGTCATTGTCCAGCCTGAAGAAGTACGAAACTGTTGAATCTGAATTTAAACGCATATCCGAAGATTTTGGATATGGCGTTGGGTGCGTTGATTTGGCGATGTGGATAACTATGCGAGTTGCGAAACGTGAGTACGCGACATGGGTATTGTAAATCTTGTTTCAGGTGGATTGGATTCCACCCTTGTCGGAGTAATGCTAAAGGAAGAGAGTATACAAGCTTATCCTCTCTTTATTGATTATGGACAACGGGCCGCTGAGCGTGAATGGACTGCCTGTCTCGCAGTCCATAATAAATTTGGACTTCCACAGCCCAAGCGCGTTGATTTATCAGGTTATGGAAAATTAATCATATCAGGGCTTACATCCGAATCGAAGGATGTAAAGGCCGAGGCATTTACTCCTGGCAGGAACTTTCTTTTTATTCTTGTAGGCGCTGCATATGCATATCAAGTTGGCGCAAATGCTGTATCAATAGGGTTACTCTCAGAGCGGTATAGTTTATTCCCGGATCAGAGAAGGAATTTCGTAGAAGCAGCAGAACAGTCAATTCGACTTGCACTGAACAAAGAAATAAACGTGACAACACCACTTTTTGAATTTAGTAAGGCTGATGTCGTGGCGTTGGCTAAACAACGAGGCATTACCGACACCTATTCATGCCATGAGGGTAAGGAAAAACCTTGCGGTCACTGTATATCATGTTTAGAAGTCGGTGGAGATAAAACAATCTCTTAGTAAGGAGGCGCATATGGGCGGTGGTGGCGGCGGGGATTTCCCTTCATCTGACGTGAAGAGTTTGGAGCAAAAGGCAAAGGAAAGTTTGAAAGCCGCGAGTGCTGATACAAGTCGGCATGTCTTCATAAGTTTTGCAAATGAAGATAAAAGTGAAGTGAATCTGTTACGCGCCCAGGCAAAAAATGAAAAAACAGATTTGCAGTTTGATGACTATTCTGTTAAAGAAGCATTCGAAAGCAAAAATGCAGATTACATCAAGCGCCAAATTAGAGACCAGATCGAAAGAACATCAGTGACAGTCGTCTATTTGTCTTCAAGTAGTGCACAGAGTAAATGGGTTGATTGGGAAATTCAAGAGAGCTTGAAGATGGGTAAAGGTGTCGTTGGAGTTCATAAAGGCGATAAGCCGCCTCGCGATCTGCCACCCGCTTTCAAGGCGAACAAATGCAAAGTCGTCAAATGGTCGCATGAAAAACTGTCAAGGGCGATTGAACAAGCGAGTAAGAAAAGGTAGTCAGATTGAAGGATTTTCCTGTGTTAACGTAATTTAGATGATATTACTTCTATAGTTGGGGGATAAAGGACTTTTTATGCTTATTTTCTTGAGCTGGTCAGGGAAAAAAAGTAAGGCAGTAGCTGAAGCACTTAAGGATTGGCTCGTGAAGGTCGTTCAGGCTGTGGAACCGTGGATATCTTCTGATATAGAGAAGGGTACTCGATGGAATGCTGAAATGTTGGCTAAGCTTGAACAAACGAGGTTCGGAATAATTTGTTTAACGCGTGAGAATTTAGATGCCAGATGGATTCTTTTCGAGGCCGGTGCTTTATCTAAAATTAAAGATACATATGTTTGTACAATACTGCTCGACATAACGCCGGGCGAAGTTGAACAACCACTCAGTCAGTTTCAGCATACAACAATAGAAAAAAGTGATATGCGAAAGCTCATAGGCACTATCAATAACGCTGTCAATCGCACTGGAGAGAGAGGATTGCCCGATATTACTTTAAATAATATTTTTGAAACGTTCTGGCCTCAATTAGAAAAGTCTTTTGCGGATATTGGAGAAGCTCAAGAGGATGATAGACAGAAATTTCGGACTGATCGTTCAATTCTAGAGGAAATCGTCGAAATACTTAGAAGTCAAGAAATAAGGCCAAGCAAGGGGGCAGACACATTGCCTTTTTCCCCAGCTAATATCGCACCGCATCTTTTACAATCTAACCTATCGCGACATATGTTGAGGGCATGGGTTAAAATGAGAGGAGAGTCTCTCATTTTATCCAAGGTCTCAGGTACCCTTCGGTATGTCAGTTTTAATACGGAACTAAACGCCGAAGGTTTTGATGATAAAATGGCAATTCGAAACAAAGATGGTGTTTGGGTGGTAGTAAGGAATAACGCAAAAATCGTTATTTTAGATAAGTCGGGGAAGGAGTTGGAGAGACATCCCGTAAGCTATGGAGACATGATAAAGCTGCCTGATCAGAGTTTAGTTAAGCCGTTGAAGGAATTGGTGCAAAGAGATCCGTTTTCTATCCCCGTTTTATGCGAGGTGACTGGAAAAGTTGCATATGGCGACATAATAGATAATGTAACCGTTACGGAAGAGATAGATAAAATAACAGGTATCAAGTTTAAAACCGTTATAGAGATATCCGGAAGTCTCAGACCGCGTATTGCGATCAAGGACGAAAATAATAAAACCGTTAGGTTGCCTGATGCCAACACTGTTGCTCGTTTTCTTTTGCCAGTCGGGACTCGTATCTTAGTTAATAAAGGTGACAAGGTCTTTCCTGAAGATGTTCTGGCTAAAATTCCAATGGCAGCTACTGATGTTTAAACTAGATATGCCCTCGATGGCGAAGTTGTCGTTAGCATTGTAATGTCAACAGCGAAAGGTTTGTTCTTAATATGACATCTGCCGCTATTGATCAAAAACTCTGGAACTACTGTAACGTCCTCCGGGACGATGGGATGAGCTACGGCGACTACATGGAGCAGCTTACGTACCTGCTGTTCCTCAAGATGGCTGACGAGCGCACGAAACCACCATACAACCAGCCGAGTGCCGTGCCCGCGAAGTACAACTGGCCCACGCTCTTAAAGAAGGACGGCGACGATCTGTTCGATCACTATCGCCACATGCTCGAAAGCCTGGGCATATTCTCCCGCACCTTCAGTATCAAATACCTCTTGGCCGTTACCATACAAAGAGAGGAATAATACACGTTGTATGGTAATTAGTTCTTGACCCATAGTTACCATACATGCTATCATAATACGTAACGTGTAAGGTAACGAGGCGAAAATGAAGATCATAAAAGGCGTCCTTGAAGAAGAACTGCAAAACTCTCTGCGCATGCAGGAGGAATACGAGAAGGCCCTGTCCTCGCTTCCCAGAGGGGTACTCGTCAAAAAGGTAATCAAGGGGTACAGTTACTATTACCTCATGATGCGTGAAGAGAACAAGGTGCGTTTTGATTACAAGGGCAAAGTTTCCGGCAAGGAGATTAAACGTTACGAGGAGGCGAAAAAAGACCGGGCGCGGTATCGGAAACTGCTGGGTGATGTGAAGAAACAGGTGTCTTTTCTGAGGAGGGCGCTGCGTGGAAAAGAATTACGCGCTGTGTCTTGACGTTCTGCGGACATTTAAACGCGCAGGAGTGCTGGATGAGGTGGTCCTGGTCGGCAGCTGGTGTCTCCATTTCTATCGCGAGTATTTTCCGCATTCATCGTATCATCCCACCATTCGAACGAGAGATGTGGACTTTCTGGTCCCTTTGCCGAAACGCATAAAAGCGAAGGTTGATGTTGCTGCGTTGCTCAAAGAAAAAGGGTTCGTTGTTTCCTTTAGCGGCAGTAAGGGATTCATACGGCTCATGCATCCTGAGTTGATCGTCGAATTTCTTGTGCCTGAACTCGGTCGGGACACCGATAAGCCGGTCCTGCTTCCCGGCTTGGGCATCAATGCCCAGCCTCTGCGCTTTCTCGACTTTCTGGCAAATCACACGACGACGCTTGAAGCAGAGGGATTGTCGATACGGGTACCGCATCCTGCTGCATATGGACTTCATAAGCTCATCGTATCTACGCGAAGAAAGACTGACGAAAAGTTCCTGAAAGACCGGCGCGAGGCGATCGATATTTTGACTGCTCTGATCCGGAAGGGTGAAGGCGCACGAATCAAGTCTTTGTATGATGAAATGCCCGTCCGTTGGCGATCCAAGGCAAAAAAAGTCCTTGAGGAGTATGGGGATACGAAAATAATCGATGTGTTGAGAAACGAGTAATGCTATGACCTCAGCAGCAATTGTTCAAAAACTCTGGAACTACTGTAACGTCCTCAGGGACGATGGGATGAGCTACGGCGACTACGTGGAGCAGCTCACGTACCTGCTGTTCCTCAAGATGGCCCCGATGAGCGTGAAATTGATGGCCTAACTGCATCTGGTCTCTGGAAAGGTGAACTATGAACTGGGCTAGAGCGTTTTATGAAGCGTATCGATCGAAAGAAGGTGTTGTCGATATTTGTGGGGTAATCATCTATACAGATGCACACGCAAATGTTAAGAAAGTGCTTATGGATGAGGTTTATTGGAAGGCGCTAGATGAAATTTCAGGCCCACGGTGGGCGGTTCTTGCCGTGAAGCCAGTCCCAGGGAAATATGAATATCCACAAATGCCTGAAGGCAACCTTGGCTTTATGGTGCCAATATGGAAGGAGCCTCGCGAGAATAGGTCACTACTAGAGGAATTTTGTATTAAATCGACAGAACAGCTCCCATTGTTCATCTGCTTTTCTCATGATGGAGCGGGACAAATTCTGATGAACTCACTCAAGTTGGATGATTCTTCTATTGACGCAAGTTATGCTTCGATGAAGAATCATATTAAGATGACTACAGAAGCGATCGAGAATATAGCTGAGGAAAACAAAAAAGATGCCGCTGGCGTCTATGGGGCGGTTAGTGCACAGATAGACAATTTTAAGGGATGGGAACGCATTAAAGCCGGAGTCAAATTTATTGATTGGATTAAGAAGCTGATTAAATTTGTGTAAAAACTATGATTGAACCTTGTAATTTAAATGCGGGAGAATGGAGAGAAACTCCGATCGTATTATGACCCCTGCCGCTATCGTTTCAAAACTTTGGAATTACTGTAACGTCCTCCGGGACGATGGGATGAGCTATGGTGATTACGTGGAGCAGCTTACGTACCTGCTGTTCCTCAAGATGGCCGACGAGCGCACGAAGCCACCGTACAACCAGCCGAGTGCCGTGCCAGCGAAGTACAACTGGCCCACGCTCTTAAAGAAAGACGGCGATGATCTGTTCGACCACTACCGCCACATGCTCGAAAGCCTGGGCAATGAAAAAGGTCTGCTCGGCCTATACAAATCTGCACTTTCAGACATCCCTTGGCCGTTACCATACAGATATGTAAAAACGAGCGCTTGTATGGTAACTGACGAATAAAGGCAGTTCGGGGCGGCTTTACACCTATTCATGACGTTTACTTCGAGAGGTTGATCTGATGTCAGAAAAGAATCCGCATGTCATTGTCATAGCCGGGCCGAACGGGGCCGGGAAATCAACGACAGCGCCGCTGCTTCTCAAGGGGACGCTGGGAGTGACGGAGTTCGTAAATGCCGACGTCATTGCCCAGGGACTCTCGGCGTTCCAGCCGGAGAGCGCGGCGTTTCATGCAGGCCGGGTCATGCTGGAGCGGCTGCATTATCTTGCGAAAGAGCGAGTTGATTTCGCCTTCGAGACCACGCTGGCGAGCAGATCCTTTGCGCCCTGGATTGCAAAACTGAAACAAAGCGGGTATACTTTCCACCTGGTGTTCCTATGGCTTCCGAGCGCGGATTTTGCTGTTGCCCGCGTGGCCGAGCGGGTCCGCATGGGCGGGCATGATGTACCTGAGGAAACCATTCGGCGGCGGTATAATAAGGGTATCGAGAACTTCTTCAGGCTGTACCGGCCGCTGACTGACACGTGGCGGATATACGATAATTCGGAGCCGTCCTGGCCACGCATCGTTGCCGACGGAAGGGGAGATGCAAACGAAACTATTTACGATCCAAAAACGTGGAGTTTGATTAGAGGTGGAAGAATATGAGCGTTGCAGAAAAGAAAACAATTGATGAACTATTCCATGAGGGCAAGGAAATCGATAAGGCTTTAAAAAAGGCCGTACAGCAGGCTCTTTTGCAGCACAAAAAGGCCGGGAATCCCGTTGCGGCGTGGCGCGATGGCAAGGTTGTCCTGATTAAGCCGGAAGATATTGTTCTGGAAGAGAAACAAAAGTAAGAACCCTCTCCGACTTTCTTTCCCTACACCCAAGCCCTCTCCCTTCGGGGAAAGAATCAATAAAAAAGCCCCAGTCTTAACGGCGACTGAGGCGCTGCCACGGCCCTGAACCATAGGTAATGGACCACCAGCCTTGCGGCTTGGTAATAATATACCGCAATGAATAAACGAGTTCAAGCTTAAAGAAAGGCATCATCAGTTTATGACCCCTGCCGCTATCGTATCAAAACTCTGGAACTACTGTAACGTCCTCCGGGACGATGGAATGAGCTACGGCGACTACCCTTCGGCTTCGCTCAGGGCAGGCTCAGAGCAGCTTACGTATTTGCTGTTCCTCAAGATGGCCGACGAGCGCGCGAAGCCGCCGAGATGCTGCATGCATGTTCAAATGTAGTAGCGTATCGAACCCCTTTGGCCGTTACCATACAGAGACCATATTTTAAGGCTTTGTATGGTAACCGCAGAAAAGTTTCATATCGGATAGACATCGATGACAGGGAAGATAGTACGCGATATTTAGATTGAAACGGGTACTTTTATATGGTAGTATAATAGTACTAAATAGAGTACCGAAAGGAGCACTCTGAAATGAACGCAATTGCTGCTCAGGATATCAAAAAACGAGGGATCTCGGCAGTGGATGAAGCGCTGAAAGAAGGGCCTGTCCACGTGATCAAGAACAATCAGCCCAAGTATGTCGTGCTTTCCGAAGAGCGGTACCGCGACCTGATCGATGCCGAAGGGGAAGCATACAGCGCCCGAGTGCGTGCATCGCTGGAAGACGTCAAGGCGGGGAGGGTCAAACGCGGGACCGCAAAGGACCTGATCAAAGAATTAGGGCTGGAAGACTGAGGCATGTATACTCTTGTATGGACGGCCCATTTCACCCGGGCTGCCGGGAAGTTCGTTAAGCGCCATCCGGAGTTGAAGAAGAAAGTCGCCCTCGTCCTGCGCGATCTGGAAAAAGACCCCTTTCAACCTCATCTCGACTATCACCATCTCGGCGGCAAGCAAACCGGAGTCCAGGCAGTCAGTGTTACCGACAGCTATCGAATCACCATGACCGTCATAATCACGAAAAAGGAGATCATCCTGCTTGACATCGGGAGCCACGATGAAGTTTACAAATGAATCCATTTCCATCGAATATTGTCCCTTTTGCAGAACTGCTGCCAACATGATCGCAACCATCACCCTGAAGGCTATTGCCCGTAAGGACGACACGACGAGAACGATTAACACGAAGACGTATCATTGCGGATCCTGCGGGTCTTTTGTTCGCAGCATCAATGAAGAGGAATATGCGGAATCTGCGGCAGCCGCATGACCTTGAGAACAGCAATGCCGGGGCAACCGCGACGCGTTCTCGTTGAATGAATGGAGGGTTATGACTTCAGCCGCTATTGTGCAAAAACTCTGGAACTACTGTAACGTCCTGCGGGACGATGGGATGAGCTATGGCGATTACGTGGAGCAGCTTACATATCTGCTGTTCCTCAAGATGGCTGACGAGCGCACGAAGCCGCCGTACAACCAGCCGAGTGCCGTGCCCGCGAAGTACAGCTGGCCGACGCTGCTCAAAAAGGACGGTGTTGATCTGTTCGAGCATTACCGCCACACGCTCGAAAGTTTGGGCAAAGAAAAAGGACTGCTCGGCCTGATCTTCAACAAATCCCAGAACAAGTTCCAGGACCCTTCGAAATTACGACGTCTTGTTGTCGACCTGATCGATAAGGAAAACTGGTCGGTCATGAGTGCTGATGTAAAAGGGGACGCATACGAAGGTCTCTTGGAGAAGAACGCGCAGGATACCAAGTCCGGCGCAGGCCAGTACTTCACTCCCCGTCCTTTGATCCAGGCCATGGTTGACGTGATCCAGCCGAAGCCGAAAGAGACCCTCTGCGATCCCGCGTGCGGGACCGGCGGGTTTCTCCTTGCTGCGCACGATTACGTGGTAAAGCACAATCCGAACATGAGCGCCGACGAGAAGCGCAAGCTCAAAGGCTCGACCTTCAAGGGCTGGGAGCTGGTCCAGAGCACGGCCCGGCTCTGCGCCATGAACCTGATGCTCCACAGCATCGGGACCGACAAGGACCTTCCTATCATCGTTTCGGACTCTCTTGCTGCCGACCCCGGAGACCGGTTCGATATCGTGCTGACTAATCCTCCCTTCGGCAAGAAGAGCAGCACCACCATCGTTGCCGAGAACGGCAAGGTATCACGGGAGACCGATATCATCGAGCGCGAGGACTTCTGGGCCACGACCTCGAACAAACAGCTCAACTTCATCCAGCATGTAAAGACCCTTTTAAAACAGAACGGCCGCGCGGCAGTTGTCGTGCCCGATAACGTCCTGTTCGAAGGCGGGGCAGGGGAGACGGTCAGGAGAAAGCTCCTGCACGAGTGCGACGTGCATACGCTCCTGCGCCTGCCCACGGGCCTGTTCTACGCCCAGGGCGTGAAGGCGAACGTGCTGTTCTTCGACAAAAAGCCGGCAAGCGAAACGCCCTGGACAAAGAAGCTCTGGATCTACGACCTCCGCACGAACATGCACTTCACGCTCAAGACGAACTCCCTCCAGCGCTCCGATCTCGATGAGTTCGTGAAAAGCTACAATCCCGAGAATCGCCATCAGCGCAGGGCCACCTGGAAGGCTTCCCCCTCACCCCAGCCCTCTCCCGCAAGGGGCGAGGAAGTAAAAAATAAGCGCAAAACAAGTGGAGAGGAAGGTAAAAATGAAGGCCGCTGGCGGTCGTACAACTATGACGAACTTGTCAGCCGCGATAAGGCCAGCCTCGACATCTTCTGGCTCAAGGACGAATCCCTCGAAGCCTCCGATAACCTCCCCGATCCCGACGTCATCGCCCAGGAGATCGTCGAAGACCTGGAGACTGCGCTTGAGCAGTTCAGGGAGATCGTGGGGGATATCAATTCAACGGTGATATTAAAGAAAAATGAGTAAACTACCGCACCTTATGGTGAAGTTCAAGCGGAGCGAGGCGATCAACCTCCTGCAGCCGGGAGAGAAGGTCCCTGTCCGGGTGACAGGCGTGGTTGGTACCACTACATTTGAAGGGATGGACATCATCAGGGTAATTCCGTAGATGATTGGTCTCCCTGCGTTTTGGGAGGCTGAGTGGTCTCACTGGCAGAGAGAATTGTTTCTTTATAATGAACGATGATTACCGAATTCTTCGACGTTCTGGACTGCGCCGGCCGGAAGACCGGAAAGACCATCGCGCGCCCTGAGGCGCACCGGACCGGGACGTGGCACGGCGCGTTCCACTGCCTCATCCTCTCTACCCGCGAGGGAACGGGGTACGCCCTGTTTCAGCAACGGTCCCCTGAAAAGCTCATCGCGCCCGGGGCCTTCGACGTGAGCGTGGGCGGGCATTACGCGGCTGGCGAGGGGGCGGAGACGGCAGGGCCGCGGGAGATCAGGGAAGAGCTCGGTCTTGACGCCGGCTTTCGCGACCTCCTGCCCGTGGGCCGCAGGGTGTTCGTGTACTGCTTTACCCCGTTAGAGAAGGCAGCCAACTCCTATCATGAAGCTGGTGGTAAAAAGCCGCTATCGGTGATCGATAGAGAACAAGGTTCTCTAACGGGGTTTACGCCGGGCATTCTGGAATACGAGTTCCAGGACGCGTTCCTCCTTGCGCGAAGCATCAACCCGGCGGCGCTGTCGCTCCAAACCGAAGAAGTCTCCGCAGTCCTTGAACTGGGTGTTGAACGGGGGATCGAGCTCTTCTCCGGCAAAATACCTGCGGCCGAAGGCAGCCTGTTCACGAGCAACGGGGCCGGCAAGAAGATCACGATCACGGCCGGAGAGTTCGTCCCCTGTCTCGATAATTACTATCTCAAGATGCTTCTTCTCGCACGGAGGTATTTCAACGGCGAGCGGCAGCTCCTTATTATCTAACCTTGACTATTATTGTTTTTGCGTTAGAATTGAAGAGCATCATCCTTATCTTCCTTTTTCCCATCTCTTTCCTGTCGGGGGGTAATCTATGAGCGATCAAGGCGTTTCACGACGTAATTTCATGATCCGCGCCATCGTGGCCGTTTTTGCCTTCATCGGCGCGGTCCTGGCGATACCGCTTGGAGGGTTCGGCGTTCTGCCGGTGCTCAAAAGGAAGGAGCCCGGCTGGAGCGACGCGGGCTCATACCGGGACCTGCCGGCAGGGGAGCCGCAGGAACGGAGGTTTTTCGAGATCGTGAAAAAGGGATGGCAGGAGGAGAAAGTGGAGCGCGCGGTCTGGCTCGTCAGGAGGCTTGACGGGAGCGTGACGGTTTTTTCTCCCAGCTGTCCGCACCTGGGGTGCGGGTACCGCTGGATCCCCGAGGAGGACCGCTTCAAGTGCCCCTGCCACATCAGCGTTTTCGACATCAGCGGGAAGGTGCTCGGCGGACCGGCCCCGAGGCCGCTCGATACCCTTCAGGCCAGGGTGGAAGGCAATAAGGTTTTCGTGAAGTTCGAGGTTTTTCAGGTGGGAACGTCGAAAAAGATGGTGGCGTAGGCAAAAAAGGAACATCCTCAAGGAGGCGACATGCTGACAAAACTCGTTGACTGGCTCGATGAACGGATCAGGGTAAAAAGCCTCTGGAAGGTCATGACCGAACGCCCCATCCCCGGAGGATCGAGCTGGTTCTATGTCCTGGGCGCGACGCTCGCGTTCATCTTTGTTCTCCAGCTGACGACGGGTATCTTCCTGGCCATGTACTACGCGCCGACGCCGGACCACGCTTATGCAAGCGTAAAGTATATCCAGGAGGAGGCCGCCTTCGGCGGCATTGTCCGCGGCATACACCATTGGGGCGCGACGTTCATGATGGTCATCGTGGCGCTCCACATGCTCCGCGTCTTCGTCTTCGGCGCCTACAAAAAGCCCCGCGAGCCGGTCTGGCTCATCGGGGTGGGGCTCATCACCATCGTGGGCGGGTTCGCCTTTACGGGCTATCTGCTGCCGTGGGACCAGAAAGCCTATTGGGCCACGGTGGTGGGCACCAATGTGGCGGGCACGGTCCCCGTGGCGGGCGGTCTGCTTCTCCGGATCGTGCGGGGCGGCGACGAGCTCGGCGCTTTTGCGCTCAGCCGTTTTTTTGCCATCCATACCTACATCCTTCCCTGGACCCTGGCGCTCCTGGCGGGCCTCCACATTTACATCCTTGAACGGGCAGGGGCGGGAGGCCTCTGGAATGCCGCGCAGAAGGTCCCCGATAAGTCTGAGCCCCTGTTCCCGAACCAGATATTCAAGGACTCTCTTTTCATCCTTCTCGTCTTCATCCTGCTTTTGAGCTTCGCCCTATTCGCTCCCGCGCCTCTGGAGCCGCAGGCTGATCCCACGGACACCACCTACAATCCCAGGCCGGAATGGTACTTCTATTTCGTCTTCCAGATGCTCAGGATATTCGAAGGGCGGTTCGAGGTGATAGGCACGGTCGTCATCCCGAACATCGTTATTTTCCTGCTCCTGCTGATACCCTTCCTCGACAGGAGGCCCGAGAGAAGCCCGAGGAAGAGGCCCTTCATGATGACGGCGGCGGCCGCAGCCGTTATCATCGTGTCGGCGCTTACCATCGCCGGGGCCCGCGCCCCCATCGTGGGCGCCCCTGCGGTGACGTCGCCCTCGGTGCTCGCAGGCAGGGTCGTCTTTGCTAAAAGCGGCTGTGTCGCGTGCCACAGTATCCAGGGCAAAGGGGGCACGGTGGGGCCGGACCTTACCCGCGTGGGAAGCAGGCGGGACGCGCCATGGCTCGCGCGGTTCCTTGCCGACCCCAAGGCGGTGAACCCCGGCACCATCATGCCGAAGCCGGACATCACCGACCAGGAACGGCAGGACCTGGTGAACTATCTGGCCGGCTTAAAATAGCGCCGATCCCCGGGCCGGCCCTATGAACCGGTGATGGTCGTTCTTGTTCCCGCCGGATATCACTATGCCCACTCAGTATGACGTTATTATCATCGGCTCCGGGCCGGCAGGAATCTTTGCCGCCCTTGAGCTCGTCAAGAACTCCGGCCTTGCCGTCCTCATGATCGAGAAGGGCAGCGATATCGACCGGCGAAGCTGTCCCATGGCCGAGGCGTCGGTGACCTGCGCGCAGTGCGACCTCTGCGGCATCCTCTGCGGCTGGGGAGGGGCCGGCGCCTACAGCGACGGGAAGCTCACCCTCAATCCCGACGTGGGCGGATGGCTGAAGGAATATATTCGTCCCGAAGAGCTTGCGCGCCTCATTGAATACGTCGATGCCGTTTATCGCACCCATGGCGCGGGAAAAGATGTCCACGGCCGGGACCAGGACGCCATTGCCCGGCTCAAGAAGAAGGCCGCCGGATATGACCTGGAACTGATCCCCGCCATGATCCGCCATATCGGCACGGAGATGTGCCGGGAGGTGCTGAAAAACATCAGGCGGCATCTGAACGGAAAGATCGATATGCTCTTCGACACCTCCGTCATCCGGATCCTCACGAAGGACGGTACGGTTGCGGGAGTAACGACGGGGGACGGGAAGACCTTCGAAGCCCCCGTGGTGGTGGCATCCGTGGGGCGTGAGGGCTCGTCATGGCTTTCGGGCGAGGCAAAACGGCTCGGCCTTTCCGTGCGGAACAACCCCGTGGACATCGGCGTTCGGGTCGAGCTTCCGGCGTCCCTCATGAAGGACATTACCGACATTACCTATGAAGGTAAGTTCATCTATTATTCCAAGAGATTTCATGACCGGGTGCGGACGTTCTGCATGAATCCCTACGGTGAAGTGGTGAAGGAATACAGCGAAGGCGTGTTCAGCGTGAACGGCCACAGCTTTAAGAACCGGAAAACAGAGAACACGAACTTCGCCCTGCTCGTGAGCACCGATTTCACCAGGCCCTTTAACGAGCCCATCTCCTACGGCAAGTACATCGCCGGACTGGCGAACCTCCTGGGGGGCGGCGTGCTCGTCCAGCGGCTCGGGGACCTGAAGATGGGCAGGCGCTCCACGCCCGAGCGCATCGCCGAGGGCTCGGTGCGGCCCACACTGGAAGATGCGACGCCCGGGGACCTCAGTTTCGTCCTCCCCTACCGCCACCTCAGCAATATCGCGGAAATGCTCGAAGCCCTGGACAATATTGCGCCGGGCGTGAACTCCGGAGACACGCTCCTCTACGGCGTGGAGGTGAAGTTCTACTCCACGCGGATCAAACTCACCTCCGGTCTCGAAACGGAAGTGAAAAACCTGTTCGCCGTGGGCGATGGGGCGGGGGTGACGAGGGGGCTGATCCAGGCTTCCATATCCGGAGTAGTGGCGGCAAGGGATATTCTCAAAAAAGGCCGGGCGTGAGTACCTTTCTAACCCGGACAAGCCGGCAGCCCTTCACTCGGCCGCTCCAGGCTGCCGGCGTTCACAGGAACGGGAAGAAATTTTGATTGTAACAAAATGTTTATCTGTAATTATCTGCGTAAGCGCGTCTTTTTTGATTGACTTTGCTGCCTGTTTTGTCATATAAAAATATGATCCTTTCGTAATCATTAATTCACACAGGTTAGAGTATTCTTTACTGCCGAAAGGAGCATGCATGGCGGGAGCGCGATCGAAGAAGCTTTTTGAGGAGGCGAAGAAACACTTTCCGGGCGGGGTGAACAGCCCGGTGCGGGCGTTCCGTTCCGTGGGCGGGGAGCCGCTCTTCATCAAAAGGGCCAAGGGCTCGAAGATCTATGACGCGGACGGGAAGGCCTACATTGACTATGTTCTTTCGTGGGGTCCGATGATCCTCGGCCACGCCCATCCGCGGGTGACGGCGGCGCTCAAAAAGGCCATTGCCGACGGCACGAGCTACGGGGCCCCTACGGAGCTTGAGATCACCCTCGCCAGGCTTGTGAAAAAGGCTTTTCCGTCAATCGAGATGCTCCGCATGGTGAGCTCGGGCACCGAGGCCGCCATGAGCGCCATCAGGGCAGCCAGAGGTCATACCGGACGGGACAATATCCTCAAGTTCGAGGGCGGTTACCACGGCCACGGCGACAGCCTGCTCGTTAAAGCCGGGAGCGGCGTTGCCACCTTCGGCCTTCCCGACAGCCCCGGCGTGCCTGTTGATCTGGCAAAGCATACGCTTACGGTTGCCTATAACGACCTCGCCGCTGTCCGTGAGGCCGCGTCCCGTGAAGGGGAGCAGATCGCCTGCATTATTGTCGAGCCGGTGGCAGGGAACATGGGCTGCGTGCCTCCGGAACCGGGATTTCTCGAAGGCCTCAGGCAGGTCTGCGACCAATACGGCATCGTCCTTATCTTCGACGAGGTGATGACGGGCTTCCGCGTCGCTTACGGCGGCGCTCAGCAGCTCTACGAGGTCAAACCGGACCTTACCTGCCTCGGCAAGGTCATCGGCGGCGGGCTGCCGGTAGGGGCTTTCGGCGGGAAGCTCGATATCATGGAAAAGATCGCACCCCTGGGCCCCATCTACCAGGCAGGCACGCTCTCGGGAAATCCCCTGGCCATGACCGCGGGCATTGAGACCCTCAAACTCCTCTCAAAAGCGGGCGTATACAAAACGCTCGAAAAGCTTTCGGCCGAACTCGAGGCAGGGCTTAAGGACGCGGCGAAGGAGGCGGGGATTTCCACGACGTTCAACCGCGTGGGCTCCATGTTTACGGCCTTCTTCACCAATCAAAAGGTCAAGGACTTCGCCGGCGCCAAGACCTCGGACACGGCGAAGTTCGGCTCCTTCTTCCGGTCCATGCTCGCGAACGGCGTGAATCTCGCCCCGTCCCAGTTCGAGGCGGCCTTTCTGTCTCTGGCGCACACCAGGGCGGACATCGGCAAGACCATTGAGGCGGCGAGGAAGAGCCTGAAAGGTCTGTAAACAGTTTTACCGGGGCGAGCTCGGCGGTGAAAAGGTCTTTTTTACGACTCTGTCAGGATTCAAACTCTGCGTACTTCGCGGTAAACTAATTGGTTCTGATTTTTATGGAAGAAAAAGACCGAAAGCTCATCCGGATGCTCGGGGTTCTCAGCACGGTGGGGATCACCATGGTGATTGCCACGGTAATCGGTCTCTATATCGGTCGCTGGCTGGACCGTATGTTCGGTACGGCGCCGTGGCTCACGTTGATCTTTCTGCTCCTCGGCCTTGTCGCGGGGTTCAAGAACCTCTTTGACTACACGAAGAAAGTCCAGGACACTCTCGATAATAAAAGAAAAGAGGACAAATGAGCGACACCGGACAGGGCCCCGCGCAGACAGCCCGCGCCATCTCCGTGCGGGTTGCGAAAAAGACTGCGGTCCTTGCAGGCCTCGCGGCGCTCGGCGTTCTTGCCGTCGGCCTCTTCCAGGGGCCGGGGCAGCGTCCGTGGTTTCCGCCCGTGAGCATCCTCTTCGGCGGCGGCCTGGGCCTGATGAATTTTCGCTGGCTTGCCACGGCAGTCGAGCAGCTGTACCTGAGCAAGCGCGCTACGGCCCTGACCTCGAATATCGCCGCCCTGGTCATCAGCGTCCTGAAGCTTTTTGCCATTTTTATCGTCCTGTTCATCGTGATCAAGTGGAGCTTGTTCCACATTTTCGGGATGGTGACGGGACTTTCTCTCTGCTTCCTGGCCATTCTGTGGGAAGGGGTGACGGTGATGAAGCAGAATCTGAAGAGCAGCGAGTAGCGAAACGAAACGACGGCTCAACAGGGGACCGGAATTCAGGGGAGGAGAGTACGTATGAAGAATCATGTTTTGAGGCCGCTCATCGTGGTCATCGGTATCGTCACCGTGATACTGCTGGCCAGAATGGTGTACGTCCCGAAGGATTTCGGTGTTCATGAACGGGGCTACATGTACGGCTGGTACCGGAAGGGCAACGAGGAAGACTGGAAGAAATTCAAGGTGAAGTACATGGGGGCGGAGTACTGCAAGGATTGCCACGCCGACAAGTACGACAGCATCAAAGGAACGCCGCACAAGAACATTCAGTGCGAGAACTGCCACGGTCCGGCAAACGACTCGGCGAGCGATCACTATTCCGATCAGCGTCCCAAACTCACCATCGACAAAAGCAGGGCGCCCTGTCTCCGGTGCCATTTTCCGCTGGCCTATCCCACGAGCGGGCGATCGAAGATCAGGGGCATCGATCCGGAAAAGCACAATCCTGATATTGAATGCTCGACCTGTCATAACCCGCACAATCCGATGGAGGGCTTGAGATGATATCGCGAAGGAACTTCTTGAAAAAGACCGCTCTCGGACTCGCCGGGGCGGCGCTGCCCCTTGCGGCCCTGGAGCTCGTGGACCCCGGAAAACTGTTCGCCCAGGTGGCGGCCGAAAAAACGGCGGTCCGGTGGGTGTTTTTAGTGGATACCCTCAAGTGCGTGGGATGCGGATTGTGTGTCTCGGCATGCAAGCTCGAGAATGAGATCCCCTATGACGCGAACGTAACGCGGACCTGGGTTGAGCGGTATGTCCTGACGAAGAAAGGCAAATTGTACGCTGACACGCCCAAGGGCGCACGCGACGGCTATGCGAGCACGAAGATCGAACTGGGGCACGGGGAATTCCAGGATGTGAAGGCCGGGGAGATCGAAAAGGCGTTCTTCGTCCCCAAGCTCTGCAACCAGTGCGAAAATCCCCCCTGTGTGCAGGTGTGTCCTGTCGGCGCGACCTACCAGGCGCCCGATGGGGTCGTGCTCGTTGACCGGACGTGGTGCATCGGCTGCGGCTACTGCATCATGGGATGCCCTTACGGCGTACGGTTTTTCCATCCCGTTTACCATACCGCCGAGAAGTGTAATTTTTGCTATCATCGGATCACCAAGGGCATGAAACCAGCTTGCGTTCAGGCCTGCCCGTTCGGGGCGCGGCAGCTCGGCAATATCAAGGACCCCAATGACCCGGTGACCAAGATCATCAGGACGCAGCGGGTTGGGGTCCTGAAGAGCGAATACGGCACGAAACCGCAGGTCTATTACATCGGGCTGGATGAGGAGGTCAGATAGCCATGGTACATGGAGAAATTTGGACCGTTAAGGAGTTATTTGTTGCGCCGAACGAGTATATTTACTGGAGCATCCAGATCGTGATGTATCCCTTCATGACAGGTCTGGTGGCTGGTGCATTCGTGCTGTCGTCACTCTACCATGTCTTCGGCATCCAGAAGCTCAAGGACATGGCGCGATTCGCCCTCGTGTTCTCTTTTGCCCTGCTCTTTGCGGCCCCGATGCCGCTCCTGCTTCATCTCCTCCGGCCCGAGAGAGGTCTCTATGTATTTTTTACCCCTCACTTCACCTCGGCCATCGCGGCCTTTGGTATCGTGTTCTTCACCTACAGCGCCATCGTGGCATCGGAACTCTGGTTCTTGTACCGGAAACACCTGGTCGGGGTCTTCCTGGCGCTGAGAGGAAAGCAGGATAAGACGATCACGGAGCGGATCAGATTTCTCATTTTCTTCGCCCTGACGCTGGGCGTCACTGATGTCAGCGAAGAGGCATTGCATCGCGACGAGAAAGCCATCAAGTTTCTCGCGGGCCTCGGCATCCCCGTCGCCTGTTTTCTCCACGGCTACGCGGGGTTCATCTTCGGCTCCGTCAAGGCAAACGCCCTCTGGATGACGCCGCTCATGCCCGTCATCTTTATCATGTCGGCCATCGTGTCGGGCATCGCCTTGTGCATGCTGACCTACGTCGTTACCATGGAGATACGGAAATTCCTGGCTTCGCGCAGGAAGGCTCTCCATGGCCGATACCAGACCACGGAGGAGATCAAGAGCGTTGAGATCAGTGTCATCCAGATGACCGCAAAATACCTGCTGGTGTTTCTGGTGGCCGCCATCAGCCTCGAGATGCTGGACCTCATCTTCCGGGGATATACCGCCATGAAGTCCTGGGACGTTCTCAGAAGCGTCATCTACGAACGCGACTTCGCCGATATTTTCATTCTTCAGTATGGTCTCGGGAACCTTGCCCCGCTCATTCTTCTCCTGCTGCCGGGGCTGACCCTGCGGAGAACGGTTATCGCTGTGCTGCTCGTGCTAACGGGCGTGTTTATGATGCGGTGGAACGTCGTTATCGGAGGCCAATCGTTTTCGCAGACGTATGCCGGTTACATGCACTATCATTTGCCGATCGTGCCCCAGGACTTGGAAACCCTGAAGGAGGGCCTTGTGGGAGCGCTCGGCATCTTCATCATGCCCTTCGCGCTGTTCTGGGTGATCAACAAGATCTTCCCGGTGTTCGAATATGAGTCCGGACATTGAGCGGTAACATCCCAGGCTGCCTCCCGGGGAGAGGTCCCCGGGAGGAAAGCCCTGCTCAAATTAAAATTTTACGTTGCAATATGCTCCGGGGGATATTACAATAAGCGCCGTTCCGTCGATAGAAACAATGTTCACCTATTATATTAAAATTAAAGCGGTGAGATGACATGGAAGAAGAAAGCAAAGCAGGTCGGCTTCTCTGGCTCATGGCGATTCTGGCAATCGTTACCGTCTCATCGATTGCCCGCGCTCAAGAACTTGGCATCCCGAAAAAGTACTTTGTCCCGCCTCCTCCTTTTACTCCCGGCATCTTTCCCTGCTCGCAATGCCATGAGGGCATGCCCGTAAACCGGCGACCCCGAAAACTGGAGCAAATGCATCAGGACATCGCGCTGAAACACATGCCCGGCGGCTGGTGCTTCGACTGTCACAATCCGGACAACCGGGATACCTTGCGGCTTGCGAACGGGAAACGGGTCAGTTTTGAAGAATCCTACAATCTTTGCGGCCAGTGCCACGGCACAACCCTCCGCGAATGGAAAGCCGGACTCCATGGAAAGAGAACGGGGATGTGGAACGGCGAAAAACAGTACCGGCTCTGCGTCCACTGCCACTGGCCCCATGAACCGCGTTTCAAGCCGATCAAGCCGCTTCCGCCGCCGGTGAGGCCGTCCGATATCAAGTAGGAACTGACGAGGCATATCATGGGAAAAATAAAAAAAGACCGTGAGGGCATCCATTGCGACCGGAGGACCTTTCTCAAGGGGGCGGCCCTGGGACTGGCGGGGACGGCGCTCCCGCTGAACAAGGCCGACGCGTCGTTCTGGGAAGTGTTCTTTCAGAAACACTTTCGGGAAATGAACGAAGCGGAGATAAAGAAGGTCCTTGAACGGCTGGAAAAAGAGTACGAGCAAAAATATAAAAAGGCGATCAAAGTAGGCAATGAGAAAGAACTGCCGGGAGTTCTTTTTGGCTACGGCCTCGATCTTTCGCGGTGCATCGGCTGCAGAAGGTGCGTGTACGCCTGCGTGGATGAGAACAACCAGTCCAGGGACCCGCAGATACACTGGATAACGGTCCTTCGATTTAAAAAAGGCGAGAAATGGGTCGACCTCGAAGAATCGGAAAAATACTACAATCCCGAACTGGTCCCCGAGGCGGATTATTTTTATATGCCTGTCCAATGTCAGCAGTGTGAGAATCCCCCGTGTGTGAGGGTCTGTCCGACGCAGGCAACGTGGAAGGAGCCGGACGGCATCGTCGTCGTAGATTATAACTGGTGCATCGGCTGCCGGTACTGCATGGCCGCCTGTCCCTATGGAGCGCGCCATTTCAACTGGGCCGAGCCGAATCTGAAGCCGGAGGAAATTAATTTGCAGACACACTATCTCGGCAACCGTCCGCGCTCCAAGGGCGTGGTCGAGAAATGCACGTTCTGTATCCAGCGGACGCGAAACGGGCGGTATCCCGCGTGCGTGGAGGCCTGTCCCGTCGGGGCCAGGAAATTCGGCAATCTGCTCGATCCGAACAGCGAGATCCGTTACGCCATCGAGCATAAACGGGTTTTCCGGCTGAAAGAGGACCTGAATACCTATCCCAAGTTCTACTATTTCTTCGCCTACGGCGTATAGGAGGCGCACTTATGGGCCACATGATAAAGAATTTTTTTATCGCCTTGCGTCAGATATTCATCGGGGACCGGAGCTACTATCTCTGGGTCGCGTTCCTGTCCTTCTTTATCCTGCTGGGGATCAGCGCGTATATTGACCAGTTCAACAGGGGGCTCATCACCACTGCTATGCGGGACCAGGTCTCCTGGGGGCTGTATATCTCGAACTTTACCTTCCTCGTCGGCGTTGCGGCCGCCGCGGTGCTGCTTGTTGTTCCGGCATACCTGTATAATTTCAAGCCGATCAAGGAAATCGTGCTCTTCGGCGAACTGCTGGCCATCACCGCCATCACCATGTGTCTCCTGTTCATCATAGTCGATATGGGCCAGCCTTTGCGCGCGTGGCATATTCTGCCGGTCATCGGCGCCATGAATTTTCCCGCGTCACTGCTCGCCTGGGACGTGGTCGTCCTGAACGGCTATCTTGTCATCAACGTGATCATCGCATTTTACGTGCTCTACCGGCTTTCGATCGGGAAGGAGTACAGCATGGCCGTGATCGGGCCGCTCATCATTCTGTCCATACCCTGGGCGGTGAGCATCCATACCGTGACGGCGTTCCTCTACAACGGGATCTCAGCCAGACCCTACTGGAACGCGTCGATCCTTGCTCCCCGGTTCCTTGCTTCCGCCTTTTGTTCCGGACCCGCCATCATGCTGATCCTCTTTCAGATCATCAGAAAGCGCTCGGAGGTCGAGATCGATAACCGGGCGATCTTCAAGATCGCGGAATTGATCGCCTACGCCATGGCCATCAACCTGTTCCTGCTGGGCGCGGAGGTGTTCAAGGAATTTTACTCAGGAAGCATCCATTCCTATCCCATGACCTATCTGTACTTCGGCCTCCATGGGAAAACAAGCCTCGTCCCCTGGATGTGGGCCGCGACCCTGTTCAACATCACGGCATTCTTTCTTTTCCTCTTTCCGAAGACCCGTGAGAATTTCACGACGCTGAACCTCGGGTGCGTGCTCATCATTATGGGGGTATACATCGAAAAGGGAATGGGACTCGTGATGCCGGGGTTCGTTCCCGATACCCTCGGGGAGATCTATGAGTACTCGCCAGCAATGTCGGAGATCATCGTGACCATGGGGATCTGGGCGGCGGGCGCGCTTCTCTACACGCTCTTGCTCAAGTTTGCGGTGCCGGTCTATACGGGAAAGCTGAGGTTCGAAACGAAGGAACGGGCGGGACATCGGACGTAGACGAACGGGGACCGGTGATCCTAAAAACGGCGGTTGCTCGCGCAAAGCCGCGAAGAACGCAAAGAAAATCAGCGACTGCTCCGTGAAGAAACCTCACCATTTTGGCGAGGTGATTTTTCAAGTCAAGTTTTTGAATTTTCTCCGAGTTCTCCGTGCTCTCCACTCGGCGGCTAACTGCTTTTTATTGTTGCCTGGCGGCCGAGGGGCCGGGATTGCACTGTTCACGCGCTCAGGGAAGGCAGCCGGGCCGTCATACGGACCGATTCGCTCCTCCAGCTAATCCTCTTTCGTCTTCGTCAGCAGGAAGATGACGAGCCCCATGCCTGAGAACGCCAGCATGAGAAATGCGGAAAAATTCTTTCTGAAACCGAGTTCGCGGTCGGCCGCCTGTACATTTTTATCGATCTGATCGAGCTTCGTCGTAACCCCTTCCGTCCTCTCCTTGACCAGAGTAACATCCACCGTATGAAAGAGCGTTCGAAATTCGGCTTGCGCGCTGAAGAGGCCCTTTTCATCGGCTTCGGCATAAAAGCCCTCGCGTTTCAGGTCCTGCAGGCTTTGTCCCAGCTCGGCGATTTTTTTCTCCGTCAGAAAGAGCGCCTGTTTCATGATCTTGGCCCGTTCATAGGAATGGCATCTCGTGCATAGTTGCTCATTGATTATATTAATGCTCGCTTTTTGAATATTGTGAGACCCATGGCATGTTACGCAATTCGGCGCTTTTCGTGATGCTTTCAGCGCTTTCCCGTGGCCGCTCTCAAGAAAATTGGACAGGATCCCGATATGGCACTTCCCGCAGAATTCGGGGACCCCTTGAGAGGATGGGCTCCCGGTAAATCCCCTCTGGTGCGACATGGAGAGCGCGGCGTCTTTGGGATCGCCGCCATGACAGTTTTCGCAGGATATCTTGTACTGGGCATGCCAGCTTGCCTGCCAAGCGTCAACGATTTCCTTGTATTGCTGCTTCATGTTGTCCGATGAATGACAGGAGATGCAGAGATTCTCTTCGATCTGTTCGCCTGCCCAGGGCTTCGTGAGGAACCCTTTTTCAAAGTCTTCTTTGTATCCCGCCGCAGCGACCGGGGGAAGCAGAAAGATCATCATCAATGCAAGAACAGGGTATCTCATTAATTCCTCCCCCAGAACAG
>ERZ1292625.1519-Hain-H41-01um-R1-1519-length-26968-cov-35_pt1 | contig 26968 bp, 41 predicted proteins | sample MGYA00564400_ERZ1292625 | MGnify/ENA primary metagenome ERZ1292625 (study PRJEB36523, sample SAMEA6512639) | groundwater metagenome | collected 2019-01-08 | study: AquaDiva: Metagenomics assemblies of 32 groundwater samples | reverse complement strand
TCGGCTGCGCGTTCGTTGGCGATGTCCACGTCATCCATGTGCCGCTTCCCATTGCGTTAATATTTCATCTTCCAGCAAACGTCTGGCACCCTGCCCGCGCTTGCCCTCGATGGCGGCCAGGTATGATTGCCGCGTTGGCTTCTGCCAGGTCAGCACCAGCCGCGCCTCGCATGCCAGCCGATACGCCATGGCATAGGTTGGCGCGGGATTGAGCGGCTGGCATGATTCGCATTGGCATGGCATTACCACTCAATGCTTGTCCTTCTTGATCGAATAGATTTTTGCCGGGGTTTTCCCGGTATTGCGCCTGACTCTACGGGCCAGAGCTTCACTGACCAGACGGCTGGCCGCTTCATCCTCGGTGATTCCTTCCGCCTCTGCGTAGGCACGCAACAGTGCCAATTCATTGTCATTGAGCAGGACATTGTTCGTCCCCTTATTAGGCACTTTTGAGGGCCCTCTTAGTGACCTTGATGGGACGTTTTGTGGCCTTCCATTGCATCGCTCGACAGCGGAAAATCCATTCCAGAAGTCAGAACTAGCCGCGCTTGTTCCAGCAGCATCTCACGCAGCAGCGTGGCCTTCTGCTCTCCGGTGTAGGTGACCAGCGCATCGATCAGCGCCGCCTCGGATTCATTGAGGCGAACCTTGACTACGTTGTCACGAACTTTTGAAGGATCTGCATACATGAGCATTACCTCACTGGAAGATTGGACAAAAAAGCGGGCATCCGCGGCCGTGATAGGATGGAGTTCTCACACAACCCCCACCACGAAAGGGACACCCATGAAACTTGAACAACGACTAGAAGAACTAGAAGACGCGCACCATGCATTGGCGGCGAGGTGCGAAGGGCTATACCAGGTGTGCAAGGTAATCATGCCGCTGATCCCCGCTGAACCCGCCATCGTGCGGCGGCTGCTGACCTCGGTTTACGACATAACCGCCGAACACGTGAGCAAGCGCAACATGGGTGACGCCTACCAGGCGGACGTGCTGCGCAATATTGACGAGATTGCCGGCGTGATCTTGGCAGCGGCAGACCTGCGGCGTAACCGCCCCAGGTAGTTTTGAGCGCAGCGATGATCGCATCAATCATTGCACCCCCAAAAAAGCGGGCATCCACAGCCGTGATAGGATGGAGCTCTCACACAACCCCCAACCACGAAAGGAACACCCATGAAACAACTAACACCAGAAGAACTGCAACAAGCAATCGGCGCGTTCCTGATTGTCCTTGGCAAAAACATGCCACCCGAGCTATCCAGGAAAATGGCCGAAGATCTGCGCCAACTCGCGGAGCAGATAACTCAAGGTGGCGAACCCAATGCTGGTGCTGTTGCCAAAGGATTTGCCCTCGCTCTGTCGGGGAAATTACCGGCGCGGGAGCGTCCGGATCATTGATCGCGGCGCGCCATTGCTGGTATGCGGCATAAAGGTCTTCCGGCGAATTGGGTGAAAGCCCCCATTGATTGAAATCATTCTCAGCTTCTTTACTCATCACATGGACTCCTCATGAACGCTACTATCCGCATCACCGGCATGGTCTGGTACCGTGCCGAAGATTACGACGCCTGCCGCCGGATCATGGCCGATCGCGACCAGCTCTCCGCTGCGTTCCACATATGGCGCATGCAAGCCGAGACCGGCGAGAAGAAGCTGCGACGCGAGGGGCATACCATCGTGCGCGCCTACATCGACCCCGAAACGTTTCCCGATTGGTGCCGGTCGCGCGGCCTGAATATCGACGCCCAGGCACGTATGCAATACGCCAACCTCATTGCGAAAGAAGCTGCAGGAAACAGCCATTGAATGATCGGGCGGGATCATGCGGCCTCTTGTTGGCTGGGGTTGGTACCGAAAACATCCGGCCGTAGGTCATAGCGCGTGACCGCGCCGGCGGTGATCTCTTCAATTGCGCGACAATGCTCTGCAGGAGGCATAGGTGATTTGGATACATTCAGCCACGCCCAGATATTTGCCTGCGATATTTTTACTTTTCGGCCTTGGAGCAAATGCCAGCCGAAAATTGCCTTAGCTAGAGCCGATTGCCCGCCAATAAGATCAACTGCTTTTTGTATAGGAGATGAATTCATGGCAGAACATTACCAGCATCATTGTAATGATGTCAACCATTATCATTGTTTTACAATTAACAACGATGGTTGTAGTTTGCTAACTATGATCACGCCCAAAACTCTTGCGGAAAGGCTTCAATTGGCGCGCACGCACGCCAAGCTCACTCAAATTGAGCTCGAAGAAGTATCCGGCGTTTCCCAGCAAGCTATTTCACGCCTTGAAACAGGTGAGCAGAAAAAAACTACCGATATCGTGCAACTTGCTGTCGCGTGCAAAGTACGCTCGGAATGGCTCGCTATGGCCGAAGGGGATATGATTGAGCGACGCCATATAGTTATGGATGAAATTACCCTGCGCGGAGCGCAAGCTCTACAACAGCTACCATCAGAGCTAAGAGCCGAACAGGTGCGGGGGCTTTATTCAATTATTGAACACCTACCCCACCATGGAGCGCAGAAAGGTGCCGCGAACCAGTAACGTGATCCAGCTGCACTTCCAGCTTTGTTTCAACTTCGATCCGGTAAAGAATAATGAATAAAATAGCCGCCCTGATATTGATTTCTGGCCTAACCGGGTGCGCGTCTACTGGAAGCAATTCTGTTAACAGTTTTTATCAGCCAGTGGTTGACCCAAGCCAAGCCGACTCAATTGAGTATGCACAAGCCCTGCATGACTGCAATGCAATCGCGAGCAACAATACGAGCGTGGCTGGGAGCGCAGCAACTGGCGCCGTTGGCGGAGCCGCAATAGCTGCCGGCCTCGGTGCTATAGTGGGTGCGATAATAGGCGTGGATGTTGGAACCGCAGCAGGAGCCGCTGCCGCAATTGGTGGCTTTCAAGGTGCCGTGGGCGGGACAGCCGGAAGCCTGAATAAATCCCAAACAATAGTTAGAAATTGCCTAGTATCAAAGGGATTTAAAATCTATTATTAGCCACTATGAAAACCAAAAATATAAGACTACTTGCTCTACTGCTTGCGACATCCGCCGTTTCGGGTTGCGCGTCCTACCGAGTCAGCTCAAATATCAATTCTGAGGCCATACCCACAGCAGAGCGCACGACTGCCATGGTGCTGCTTTCCGAAGATTCCCTACCGAATCGAAAATACGAAGTGATTGGGCCTATCGAGATTAGCATTAAAAAGTTAACCGCCTTTCACAGTGATCCGACAAAAGCACAGGCGAACTGGGCTCTCATTGAAAAGGCCAGAGAAATAGGCGCAAATGCTGTGATTAATATCCGCTATAAAAGCGGCATCGGCCTAATGACCTGGGGCTACATTGACGCCAGCGGTACAGGAGTCAAGCTGGCACCGTGACCCAACTGCACTTTCAACTCAAATTCGACTTTTGAAGGCGCCATTCTTCTTTTCGATAAAGGCAGCACCCTCTGCTGCCACTCCAGAGCATCTCACCATGCGGGATGCCATTGCCCTGGTCTGTGTCATGGGCGATGACATCACCTCGGCTGAGCAATTGGCACGGGGCTATGTTCTGGATCAGGGCTGGATTGTCGAAGAGGTTCAAGCAGCGCATGCACCAACTCCTCAACAGCTTGCTCGCTTGGACAATGATATGCACGCACTACACCATCAGGCCCTAAAACGCGGTATATATGGTATTTTTGCAACACATCGCTTACTTGGGGAGTGTGATTTTGTTGAAATTCGTCCATTATACAGTCCTTATTTTTCCGGTAGTTCATAGCACCCAAGAACTGGCACGCATTCTTCCTGAGTCCTGGTATCTATCAAAGACTCCTCGCCAGCATCAACAACGAACTGACTTGCAAGTAGTTTTTCAAGAGAGGCTGAATTGTCCCTTGCTACCGATGCCAGATCTGATGGTGTGGCGCATGATTTCACTGTTGCTTTCATTTTTACCCCCAAAAATTAACATTACCGACAAACGATACTAGTGAGGTTACACATGCAAGGCTCCGTGTCATTCGTCAACCCCAAGAATGGATTCTTTATCGTTGAAGTCGGCGCGGGCGACTACACTGTGGTCGAAATTCTTGGTGGCTATGACATCGAGATCGGCGACATCATAGCCGGGGATCTCGATTCTCCTGGCGACGGATTCTTGAGAAATGAAACCCAGGGAGTAATTATGTCGGTGTACGTTCAGGACGTTCATTGCGCGGGACCCAACGCTTGGGCAATAGCTCTCCGCTGAAGGCGGCCTCCACTACCGAACGCCTTATGTCTTCACATGCCTTCACGTATCCGCGAAACCATACCCGCATCTCCGGGTTGATGTCAGCGCCGCGCAGCCCGCTGCCGCGCAACACTTCAATTGCGTCGCTGATTTTCTGTTCCATGTTTCTTTCGCTGAAACCCATCACCTCAGCATAATCCAGCGCGCCTGCAATAGGCTCGTTGGTCAGCACCAGCGTATGCGGCGGCAGCGCGGACAAATCGCCCGCAGCCTCCATCTCCACCACGCTGGTACAGCCGAGCTTCTGCATCAATACCGCGCTGTTTGTCGTTTTGCCGCAGCCCTGCGGGCCGTAAACCACAATGACACCACCCATCGCACACCTCCGTAAAATTAATTAGCCTTCATCCAACCCGCTCCGGCGGGTTTTTTGTTGCCCGCCGTTCGTGCTGGTTTTTACATTCTAGTCACTCCCACTCAAAAATACAATGATAATGGTTGACAGGAATACAATTATAGTTGTATTGTTCATCCCTGCCGCCTTTGCGGTCAACAAATTCAGCAGGGTGGAGCAGCTGGCAGCTCGCTTGGCTCATAACCAAGAGGTCGCGGGTTCGAGTCCCGCCCCTGCAACCAGGAGAAATGGCGATGGGAACATGGGTCGATGAATATCTGACGCTGGTTGATGACTGCGAAAAGCGCGAATCACGGCTGACAGAGTGGGAAGCTAGTTTTGTTGCCTCGATTCGCTCCAAGCTGGAGCAGGAATTCCCACTTTCGCAGAAACAGATCGAGACACTGGACAAAATTTGGGAGCGGGTAACGGCCAATGGCTGACACCGATCCCACCACTGCCGAACTCAAAGCCGCATGGCAGCGCGCCGGGCTGTGGCGGATGGGGATCAGCTACCAACGCGCAATCGCATCACCGCTGCTGCTCAGTGGACTGCGAGCCGCAGCCAGGGCCGCACGTAAACAGGCAACACAAAACGGCAACCCCGCGCCGAGTCAGCGGGCATTGATCTAAGGAGGGAACATGCTCAAGCGAATGCTGCTCGCATACCGGCTGCGGACTGACCGCGCCATGAAATTCACCTGGCGTAACGCATGGCGCTCGGCCAGCAGATCATGAACCATTACCGCGTCAGCGTCACCACTCGCAACGCCACGGGCATTTTCCGCAGCGCGGCGACCCGACATTACAACGTCATCGCCAAGAACACGCTGGCAGCGATGGATATCGGCCTCGGCATCCACCTGGGGCTGACCCCGGACGCAGATGCTGAGCCTTGCGTGGTCGTCGGCAAAATTGTTTCTCGTTGTAGCCAGCAGCAAAACCCCGCCCAGCAGGAGGTGGCGGGTGCAGCGAAAATAACCTCCCGCAGCGGTGTTGCCCTCCTTCATGTCAAACCGCCCGTGCCCGGCCGGATGCCGGGCAACCCTATTTGAGGATCGCCGCGATGAGAATCTCTGCCAAAAAACCACACATCATCCAGCCAAAATGGAAATGCCCCGACTGCGGCAACGTGCATGACGATGAATATGACGCCAGGGAATGTTGCCCACCGCAAGTTTGCTCGGTGTTCGTCTGTCCGATCTGCACGGAAGAACATCGCGCCGAAACCGCAGCCATCGACTGCTGCGGCTTTGATCCTGATGCTCCCCCGCCGCCACCATCCGCAGCAGAGCTGGAAGCGCTCGGGCAGATGCGGCTACCACTCTGAATCATAACTTTTTCAACAACCCAGGAGATCACATGAACACAGCAACCGAACAAAGCAAATTCGAAATCCCCCAGCTCAACGAAGGCGAAATCTACGCCGGAGCAATCATCACGCCGACCGGAGAAGGACGTCACATTATCATCCTGCCCGGTGATAACGATGAATCCACATGGGATGCGGCGATGGAATGGGCAAAGTCTATCGGCGGCGACCTGCCAGATCGCGTCGAGCAAGCACTGTTTTACAAACACCTGCCAGATCAATTCCAAAAGGATTGGTATTGGTCCAGTGAGCAGCACGCAGCCTACTCTGACTGTGCCTGGGGTCAGGGTTTCGTCGACGGCGGCCAGGGCGGCGACGGCAAGAGCGCCAAGCTCCGTGCCCGCGCAGTCCGCAGAATAGCCATTTAATCATTTAGTCATTTGTCAATTGAAGGGGATCGATATGAGCAAAGAACAGTGGATAAAAGAAAACTTGAAGAACGGCGAGAGCTACGCCGGGATCATCCTCGGCAAGGATGGAGCACCAGACCATCACCTGATCCTATTGCCAGGTAAGGCCGAGAGCGTGAGCTTCGAAGACGCCAAGATATTTGCCGTGAAGACGGGCGGAGAGCTTCCGACACGGCGAGAGCTGTCGCTGCTGTTCGCCAATCTAAAGGAAGAGTTCCAGCCTAACTGGTATTGGTCCAGTGAGCAGCACGCAGCCTACTCTGACTATGCCTGGGGTCAGGTTTTCGACGACGGCGGCCAGCACGGCATCACCAAGAGCGCCGAGCTCCGTGCCCGCGCAGTCCGCAGAATAGCCATTTAATCATTCAATAATTTAACAATTCGTTTTTCATCAGCATGGCACTTCACACCAACCTGCCCATTTATAAGGTCGCTTACGACCTCCTCGACACCATCACGGATCTCGCCAAGAACATGCCTAGGGATTTCAAGGCATCGATCGGCGGCAAGCTCCGCGACGAATGCGTAGAGATCGTAGTGCTGATCTTCCGTGCCAATGTAGCCCAAGAGAAAGCGCCGCACCTAGGATCGCTGATCGAGCGGCTGCAGGTTGCAGAACTGCTGTTGCGCTTATCGCGAGATAAGCATCTGATCTCGACCGGCCAATACGCCAAGGCTATCGAGCTCACCAACAGCGTCGGCAAGCAGGCCAGTGGTTGGCGCCGTTCCGCACTCTCGCCCGCTTCATGATGGTCAAGGCCAATATGACTGAGCGATCTTTTAATCTGGTTGTGCCGCTGGCTCACGAGGCCACCGACATGCGCAGAACGGATACCGCTGGCAGCAGCCAGGATCGATCCAGCGCAGTTTCCCCACTGCTCCTACCATTTATACCTCACACCCACTCCAGCGAACGTATTTAGGGCAATGGGGTTGGCCGCATCCGCGGAGCCGATCACTTGATCGGCTGACAATATCCCGCTGACGCGCATGGCCTTGATCTGCACGAAATCTTGAATGACCTGTGCGCGCACGGCCTGCTGACCATTCAGGATGCCGGCATAAACACCTGCCTCACCATTAGTCGAGAATGCCAGCCACGGCAGCGGATCCCGGCGCACGAAAGTTGCGCTCTTGCCAGTCTCGGTATCAAGTACGGTAGTGATGGTGCTGGGATGGTCGTCTGCGCGGATCTTGCTGGAGGCGAGTACCTCGGTGGTTGTGCTTGCCACTACGGCATCAGGCAACCGCAAATTTTTTTTGATAATTTGCCGGTTCGCGTAGACCAGTACCGGTTTTTTTACCTCAACCTCAACTACGGGTGCGCGCTGCACCTCGTCTGCCTCTGTAGCTGCCACAGACAACCCCACGGGCGCGCCAGGTAGCGCGTTATAGGCGCGCCATGCCCACGCCATGCCAATCAGCAGGGCGATCAACACAATGATCCCTAGCGCGTCACGGATCATGTTCGCTGAGTCCGGGTGAACCACCAGAGAGGACGGGGGCGGCGAATCATGCTGCACCCAAAACGATCTTGGCGCGGGAGTAGAATTTCATGCGGTCTTCAAATCCGTTTAGTCCGCCATTGATTCGGCGCGTGATGTGCTGCATATCGCCAATATCGGCCAATTGATTGAGCCTGCGTGAACTCCAGAACCAACCCGCAGAACGACAGGCCGCTTCCGAGTGTTCCAACAATTCTGGATTATTGAGCAATGTCGATGGATTACCGAAGAGTGCGATAGAGCACGCGGCATAATTCGCCCTGCCCGTGATCTGTATCAAACCGCGCCCTTTGAATCGCCTGCCATCCCCTGCCGATGTGTTGCCGAGATCGTGCCGCCCCTCGTAGGCCGCACCTGATGCGATTTCAGCGAGATAGCGAAACTGCCCTGATTCATGAGCAAGCTGGGCGAGAAACGCGGCTTGTCGCAACGGGGTATTGATCCTGAACTCGATCATCGTGGAATTGAGAAATGGAAGTAGTTGCCCCAGCCGTTCTGATCTGGCGAGTGGGCATATAGTTTTCAGGTCAATTAAGTCGATCATCGTCGGTCTCTCTATGGTGGGAGAGGTCCTTGATACGTACAGCGACCCCGGTTCTCATCAGCGTGAGCACCTCGATCCCCATGTACCCGGCCATGCCAGACGCCGCCGCGCAAACGCCAGGAGGCCACCAAGCTTCTAGCGCCATGAAGGCGCCCATCCCGACAAACCCGCTCACGCACACTTTAGCCAGAGACTCCATCCACCTGAAATCTCGCGGATGCCCCTGTTTATATTTCACCCATTGGTCAATCAACCCGCCCAGCAGAGCCATTATCAGCGCCAATAGCCAAGCCGCTATTGGCCAATTTGTCGGATCTTTTTCAGGCATATTATTTCCCACAGCCGAAAAACAGGCCAATGCCAAACACCGCCAGATAGGATGCGATTAGGTAGACTCCAGAGTAGTTCACCCCGGCGAGACGTATCAGCAATTTGTCAGCAGGTTTTTCCAGTGCGTCAGCCAGCCGCTTTGCTTCATTCGCCGCAGCTTGTGCTACCCGCTTCGCTGCCGCTGCTGCTTTTTCTGCATCGTCTTTGAGTTTCGCTTTGCTGATTGTCATGATCTTTTCCTTGGTTAAAAATTAATCTACTTTCGGGACAACTGTGGTTACACCTTGGGCCGCTGCAACTGCGGCTTCACCTTCACGTATATGCTGGGCCTTTTTCTCTGCGAGAGTAGCTTCATCAGCCGCTGCGATTTTATTCAGTGCCAACATCTCAGCCATTTTGTGGTTTACCTCATCATGCGTCCGCACGCTCTGTGCTTTAGTTTCAACGGCCACGATCTTCACCTCAGCGACGTCCGCCTTCACCTTTACAACCTCGGCTGTCGCTTCCGCACGCTGTGCCTTTGCTTTGGCCAGTTGCCACAACACCACGATGTTTGCCACCAGTGATGTTAGGGCAATCAGCGTGGGTTCCAGTGCATTGATCGCAGCTATTGCAATCTCAGTTTTATCTGCCACGAATCGCCTCCAGTAGTTTTAATGCACTGGACAGAGCGTTCGGCTCAAAGCGCCAGGCCTCGATAACCGTGAGCGCGCTTCCGATTGCCTCGCTGCACATGAATTTGTTGCGCTGTTCTGGCACCGGGAAAAATAAGAATCTGATGTTGCCGAGAATGTCGTACCCTTGCCCCTCATGCGCCTCGAACCACGCGCGTGCGTGGGGTTCTAGGTGAGCAGGCAACTCGATAAAATCCCAGTGATCCGGATTAAACTCGATCCGCTTAAACCTCACGCCGCCATCCAGAAATGAGGCACTGGCGGATAATCCCCCCTCATCAGTTTCCGGATCACTGAAAATCAACTCACAGTGCGAGTATTCCCCCTTCGTTACAGCACGGACGGCGATGTTGTACAGGCCAGCAATACCGGGCCGGGTCGATTTGTAGAAGGCGGCGCCGAACATTATTACGGCACGCCTAAAGAGGCGCGCATCGCTATGATATAGGCCTCCCATTGCGCTTTGATTACGGCCAGCGCGGCAGCATCAACAGCGTTAGCACCCTGCTCTTTGCGCAGCAAGCGCGTTGCTCGCATGGACGCTTGAGCCGATCGCCAACTAGTGGCTGTAGCCGCAATATCATTAGCTGCTGTCGTGGCTGTCCAGCCCTTTGCTGTTGCCCACGAGCTAACAGATGCAGGGACGGTGCCTGTATACCCAGCCGTAATGTACGCCCGTGCTTCTGTCTCCGCTAAAGCATACTCGTCTTGGATACCGCGTGTGACCGCGCTAACGATTGCTGCCACATCGGTATATGTTTGCGCGGTGAAAGCCGCTTTCAGCTCGGCCAATGCAGCCGCCACAGCCGTGGCAAGCAATCCACTATCGAGTACCAACGTATTCCCAACCCGCGTCATACCCCCAAGCGTTATTGCGGGGAGAGTCCCATCAACCGACTCATTCCACAGCACTCGCGCCGGATCGAAATAAGCGACCGCCTCAATCAATTCCTGTTTGCCGCTCGGCGCATTTATCAGTAACTTATTCATTGGCATGTCCTTAGTTAGTTTTTATTAACTGAGTCGCAATATCCGCAGCTTGCCCACGCCAGAAGATGCGGACACATCAATATGGTTTCGCAGAACATCGCCTGCTGTGAGCTGGAAAACGCCACTTACTGCATCCCAATAGGTGGCATGTTTGCTCTGGCTCTGCATGAGCCGATCCGTCGCAGTGATGTTTTGGATGTTCGTGGTGCCTTGCGCGGAATTTTTCGAGATGCCAAAATAAGCGCCTAACCCCGGTGCATCCTCCAAGTGCACGGCATACTTCCCGGTATCGTTGATAGTCCAGGAGCCACCGAGCGTGGCGCTGTCGGCGTAGGTGATGGAGGTGCCTGCGCTGGATTCCGTAGTGGTGAAACGGCCAAACTTTGTATTGGTCGATCCTGCGCCGTTAGAGCTGGTCATGACAATCTCGTGGACGCCGATCCCTTTATCTTCACTCGGATTCAGCAGCTCCCAGTAAGTACCGGCCAGATTGTATTCAATCAGCGCCACAAATCCGGCCCCAGCTATATCGCCTATTTTGAGTGCCGCTCCTCCGCGCGCTTTGATTGTGCGGGTTGGCAGCCCGTCCGGCGTGAAAGTCGGCGCAGTGATGGTATTTGCGCCAGCGCATACAATCGCGCACAAGGTTTGATCAGCCAGCGTTATATCCGGCGTAAAATTGGCTGTAATGGCATCGACAGTGCCGCCTGCCGCTCCCATTGCGCTAAATATTCCATTTGTGCCATTAGTACCGGCTGCGCCAGTTGCGCCGGTTGCGCCCAGATCGCCAGCACGAGTAAATGACAGCAGGATTGAATCGCCATTAACGAATGGGCTTGCCGCACTTGATCCTGTGTTGGTAACGGTGAAATTGCGATAACCGGAAGGGGCCGCGCGTGCGGTCAGATTGAAAGTGAGCCACTTCGATCCATCCGCCACTTTGGATAATCGCACCTGCCCTTTCACCGTGTTGGTCGAGACATCGAATGTATCAAGCACGGTTGTCCAATCCACGCCTAGGCTATCTAGCAAATCGGCGCGAATCACGGTGGCTGCATTCTGTGTGGCACTCCCCAGCCTCAATTTGCCCGCTGTAGGATCGGCGTCAGTAGTTGTTGTGTCGAAAGCATACGTGATCGCCAGCACCCCGTTGGCCGAAGCTGCCGCTACCTGCTTCGCTGCAAAATCTATTAATGCATTTGATAAGCAGGGAATAAATCGCTCGCGGTGCCCGCCACTGGCCAGGCCAGTTGTGGCATTGCCGTCGTCCGTGTATGTAACGCCGTTAACAGTGACTGTATTAACTGTCATAGAAGTTCCTTAATTTCAAATGCGGTTGAATGAGCATTGGCATAGGGATACAGCATCGGGCTGAGTTGGCGCATGCGCCCTAGAAAGCGGCGGCGCAATGCATGCAACGTGTCAGCCGGGTCTTGAACCCATAGGACTTCTGCATCGATCCCGGCGCGGCGCTGAATATCAAATGCATTGCCCAGCCCCTCATCGATGCTCATTAAATTTGTTTGGAATTGGGCAACGCGGTAGGGGGTGCGGCGCTGGAAATATTCCGCCCCGCCGAGCGCTTCCTGGATGGCGGTCTTGGTTTCCCAGCCGAGGGTGGCGCCGAAATCCATGCCATAAACCGGTTGCCAGGCGGAGCCAATAAACACGCGCCCAATTTGCACATAGCCTGCAGCATTGGCGGTATCATCGATTTCGATGCGCCAGTACCGCGCTAACACGTTGGCTGCCATTGCCTGCACAAACGTGGACGTATAGCCCGCACGTTGTTCGTCGGTGTATTTCCCGTCCCACCAGTTGTCGTCCTCCCACTCCAACACCAGGCTCGAATAAACGGGAGCCCACACATCGACCCAGCCAGAGTCGTACAGCACGGCAGTAAATCCAGAGTCCGATGCCCCTCGGATACGGATCAATGAAGCCAACGAACAATTGTGGTTAATGACTGAGATGAGCCGAATGTTTTTGGCAGCACCTAAGTCCATGTCAAATTTAGTGCTCGCCAGCGCCGCATCAGAGGAGCGTGCCACCTTGCCGAGCACCTTGTTCTGGATATTGGCACGCGGCAGCGTGGCCGACCACGAGCCGCCGGACAGCGTGGCGCTGTCGATGCGGTTGGGAAAGCCGATCATGCAGTTGCCCATTATCAGCCCCAGAGTGTGAGTATTGCCCGGCCGGCCGACAGCTCCAGGCGGATGCCGATCAGCCGGAAGCTCTTGCCTGCATCCAGGCCAAAGCGAGTGAGCTGAACGGCCACCACGTCACCCAGCTTGAGGCTATTGGCAGCGATCAAATCCAGGCTCACCGGCACATCGAATAGATCGCGCCTCACTTTGTATAGGGCGAGGCGGCGCGCGGCTTCCGTGGCGGCATCAGCGGCGCTGGTGAGCAGGGTATTGGCCGCAACGTCATCCCCGATGGTGCCCGCCAGTAGCCACTGCGTTTTGATTGCGGCATCCTCACTAGTGACCCTCCGGTACTGCTCCTCGAGGTAGGCGCGAGCCGGGGCAGTGACCGCTCCGGCAAGGCCAGAAGTTTGCACCGTCCATATTTTGGTATGTCCCAGAGCCGCCCGCCACACGGGGATGCCCTGATCTTTCGGCGGGCGGCGTTCAAACCCATTCAAAATGTCATAGTCATACAACGTGGCCACGGCCGTGCCAGACGGCGTGAGCAATTGTCCCATACGCATTATGCCAGATGCATCAAACCCGTACCATGCCCCAACACTATTGGCAATTTGATCCATTGCCTGAGAGAAAGCAGACTCGTCAGACAAATAAATGCCCACCACCTGAGCCGCAACAGCATCCAGCGCCGTCACGTCTGCCGCGCTAATTTCCCCGGCAGAAAATCCGGCGTCTAACGCAAGCTGGTTGAGAATCTGCGCGGGCGTACGGTTCGCTCCCGCCGCACCTTGTGTCACATCCGCCGTGATCTGCCCTACAAGAAAGGTACCAAGGCGGAAATAACCCTCGGCGAAGCAGGTGATATAGGTGCCTGCGGCAGGTGCGGCGGCCTGCAGTAATGCGCTGGTAGCATAGTCTGCGCCTTTGGTAAGAAGCGCGCCGGAATCGTACACGGCGGGAATATCTGCCACCGCGCCATTACTCACCTGGTAGGTCAGTTTGGAGGTGTTCACGAATGCTGGGCTGACATTAAATACCTTGCCGTACGTTTTTGGCTTGACCTTTCCACCTAGATCGCTCGGGGTGCCCTCCAGTCCGTTCGGCAGCGAATTATTGCCAGCATAGCGCGTGGTCAGTGCAGGTAGTTGTAACCGCCATTGTTTGTCGCGCAGGCGGATGATGATTTTTTCCCAGATTGCCTCGACTGATTCGACCGTGCCGATCAGCACGGTGGTGAATCCGCCTGGGTAAGCCGCGCCATCCTCACCGCTGCGGATCGTCACCGCGCGCCCGTCGAATGAGTAATTGAGCCAGGCATCTAGGACGCCATCCGTATTCGCCAGCACGATCTCGCCGGTCTCCAATTTCGTCGCCCCACCAGTTCTGCCGTCAGAGAAAATGTGGGTGCCGATGGAACCGGGGTCAATCAAGCGCGGGTCGAATGCGATGCTGGCGGGGGTGTCTGCGGTGCCCGTAACAAATTGATCCGTGCTGACATAGAAGGTCTGCACCGTGCCAGCGGCATCAATCGAGGCGGTCAGCTCAATGACTATCATGTCGCCCTCGCCAGCTCGCGTTTATTCGCGTCGAGCTTTTCTGCCACCGCTTCCAGTTTACTCACGGTTGCCGTGGCGACTGCCCCGCGTTGCAGATTTGCCGCGCGCAGCTCGACCAGCAGTTCTGTTTTGAGTGCTTGTATTGCCGCTGCCAATGCCGCATTGTCGCTGTCGCCGCCCATCATGCTGCGCGTCTCACCGGCAGTGTAAACTCGGCCAGGGTTTGTAAAATTGACCAGCTCCGGCCCGCGCTCGCCGACCATCGACCAGCCGGAGGCGATGCCGCCGTTGGCATGGCCGGGCACGCGCTGGAGGTACTCCTGCGACCCGGTGAATCCAGCGATGATGGAGGCAGTGGACGCGCCAGAGGCCAGTTGTGACAGCCAGCCCATCTCACCTGCCGCATCGGGCGCGCGGCCCAGGAGAGAGGTGTAGAGGCTATCCACGAATTGCTTATCTGCGGAAGTGCCGATTTGTGCTGTGGTCGCTCCGGCCAGTGCCGACGATGCCGCCGCTTGTGTGGCTTGCGCGCTGCGTGTCGCAAAAATTGCATCGCGCACAGATAACACCGAGCTGTTGATATTGATCAGGCCGCTGACCGATGCATCCAGTGCGGAAAGCTGCGATTGGGCAATGCTGGCCTGCGTCATTGCGCTGGTGGCAGACCTGTCCAATATGTTTTGCACTTTATCGAAATCAACCGCGAACGCGGCAGAGGACGCATTTTGTTCGCGAGAGGATTCAAGAAATGCCTGGGCCGCACCTTTTAGCTGATCGGCATTGGCGGCGCCGGATCTGAACAGATCATAGGTTTTATCCAGCTGAGTACCGGCAGCCGCATATTTTTGCCCACCTGAAAGCGTAGACAGCGCGCCCATCAGCAACAAATCTTTGTACTCGAGTAGCGAACGGCTGTAATCCCGGTGCGTGGCCATGACGGTGCGCAAATCGGATGATTCGCGTTGGTAGGCTTCACTCAATGCCGCGCGCGCCGTATCGGCCGCAGCTGTGGCCGCCGCGAGATTATCCTCGCGCACTTTGGTAATTTGATCTGCCACGGCAGCGAACACCGGCGCGATCTGCATCAGCGCCGCGAACATTCTCGCGCCAGCCTCGGTTGCCAGTTGTCCGCTGTCCGCCAGCCCCTGCACCAATGCGGCGAACTGCGCTTTGTTTTTTACTGCGGCCAGACCGAGCGATTGCATGACATCGATCACCAGCACAGATTGTTGTACGAATCGTTGGCCTTCGTTCAAAAAATTTGCCTGGTAGAAACTCGCTGCCGAGTTCAGCGCATCGATTCCGCCAGCGAGCGAGATCAGCCGCTCGCGCGCTTCCATCGATTCCAGTCCGACTGCGCCGACCTGCAGATTCATGGTTTTCAACGCAGCATCGACTGCCACGAATTCCGTGGCGAGCCGTTTCAGCGTGATGGCCGCAGTTTCGCCTTCCTGGATAAATTTGTCGAAATTGCCGGTGAGGCCTGCCAGCGAATCCGCAATGTCCAAGAACATATCGTCAATTGCTTTCTTGTCGCCAGCGGCATCGCCTGTGAAGGCCACTCTGATATGCTTGGTATATCCAGCAATTGCATCGACCGGCAGGCTCAGAACATTGGCGTACTCGGCAGTGGAGGAGCGCAGTAGCGCCATCGCCGTATCCATTCGCGCGGTGGCAACAGAATCAAAGTCGGTGGTCTCATGCTCTTGGCGATTGCCGCGAAACCATCCGCCCTTCCGCAGAGTGTCCACGTAACTTTTGCCCTGGAATCCGTCAACGCCAAAATCGCCCTCAATGCCCTGCCCAATTATTTTTTTAGGGCCAAGACCAAACATGGCTGGCAGCAGGCCAAGTGCCAAAGTCCCAGCCCAGCCTTTTAAACCAAAAAGCGCCTTATCCCCATTTAGCCCCTTCATGGCAAACAACGCTGCTGCTACTGCGGCCAGGGGGCCGGCCATTGCGGCCATTGACGCACCCATGCCAGCCAGCCCTCCTACTCCGGCGCCTGCACCCCATAGCCCGGCAGCGCCTGACATCGCAGCGGCACCGGTAGCCGTTGTCGCCATCCCGGCGCCGAGAGAAGTGAGGGCGGTTGAGCCAATCAGAGAGCCAATCCCGCTAGTGAACATGCTCATTCCGCTCGCAATGCCCCCGGAGAATCCGCTCCAGAGCATCTTTCCTGCATTCATCAATCCTGCTGCACTAAACAGCGTATCTATCGCGCCACCGCCTGCCGCATTGGCCGCGCCTGTAGCCATCGAACCGGTGATGGATGCGATAAATTTCAAAGCGATTGGGCGCGCGGCGAACTCGTACACCCCCTTGATAAAAGTCATCTTGAACGATTCCAGAATGGCCTTGCCCGCCTTGGCACCATTGGCGGCAAACATCACCAGGGATTGTTCCAGGGTACGTTCCACCGATGCGCCGATTCGATCCAGATCAGCAAACCGCGCGGCAATGGCTTTTTCGCTGACCAACTCTTTTTGCAGCGCCGCCGCTCTCTCCAGGTCGGAGGCATAGATCATGTAGGCGTCATGCATGTCCCCGGCATAAACAGCAGCGTTGCGCAGGTTGGCCGCCAGCTCCAGGTCCTTGGCGCCGGTGAGTGCCACGATCTGCTCCTCACTCAGGCCCACGAGCGCGTTCTGCTCGCGCTGCGCGTCGAGCTGCTGCTGCACACTGTCAACTTGTTTGCGCCCGGACTCGAACAAATCGTCGGTGGCTTTTTTGGCGGACGCGGATAAATCGTCAGTGGCTTTCTTCGCGGACTGCATGGCGATTACGGACTGCTCGGTGGCAAGCAAGTTTTCCAGCTCGCCGGTCAGTTTCATTTTCTGCGCGCTGGTCAGTTTCAGCGTGCCATCGCGCAGTTGGGTCATGGCATCGTTAGCGATCTTCTGCCCGGCAGTGAGCTTGGCCTGTCCGGTCAATTCCAGCGACTGCGCGGCGGTTTTTTCTCGGATCGAGCCGATCAGTTTATCGTATTCGCTGGTCGCGGATTTGGCGGAAGCGGCGCTGGCAGCCGCTGCGCCGGACTGATAATTGAGCGCGGGTTTGGCCGCGGCGGGCGTGTTGATTTTGTCGCGCTGCTGCGCGACTTCGGGCGAGCCGTTCCATACGTTGCCGGCGAATTTTGCGAACGAATAGGCGTTGCCCTTGATGTCGTCCAAAAACAAATTCTTGACGGTATTGACACCAGAAAAATCGAGATGGGCGAAGCGCTCTGCCATAGCCGCCGCAGCACCGATGGCCGTGCCCATCTGGGTGAACGCTAAACCCACGAGCCCGCCGCCAATGACCAGGATTTTAAGGGCAACCCCTGCCGCATCGGCGGTGGCGGTAAATGCCACCGTGTTGGTCGAAGTACTGTTCATCGCCCCGGCGATATCGGTCAGCGCAGGCATCAGGCTCAGCGCCATGCCGGTATACAGGGAATCGACGTGGCCGTTCAATTCCCCCATCTGATCTTGCAGCAGCGAGGCTTGTTGCGCGGCTTCGGTCGATACCCCGGAGAAGCGATCAACGTTGTCCGCCAGATCGTTCAGGATCGGCAATAGCTCCGCACCGGATTTGCCAAACAGATCGGTGGCCAGCGCGGTCTTGCCCGCGCCGTCGGCGTAGTTCTGCAAATTCTTGGCGATCTCGATCATCACCTGCGACGGATCGCGCAGGTTGCCGGCGGTATCGCGCGAGGAAATGCCGAGCGCCTTGAGCGCGTTGTTGGCTTTGTTGGTGTCGCTGTCCACGGTGCCCATGCCCTTGGCCAGCTTGGCGATGGCGGTATCGACCGCATCGAAGCTGCCGCCGAATGCGGCAACGGTTTTCTGGATTTTGGAGAGATTTTCGACAGACGAACCAGTTTTTTGCGCCTGGTCGTCGAGCTTGGCGAGGGTGTTGATGGAATTACTCAAGCCGTCGATGACGGCACGGATGCTGGCATACGCGCCCACGGCGGCGACCGCACCAGTGGCGATGCGGCCGAAATATTCCTTGGCGGAGGCCTCGGCAGAATCGAAACTTTTCCCGACGGCCTGCGCATGGCGCTGCGCTGCCTGGCCGGATTTATCCATGCCATTGATGAATTGCGCATTTTCAAGCGTGAGCTGAACGACCAGTGATCCGAGCGCCGACATTATTCATCCCCAGTGTAGGGTGCACTCTGTGCACCATGGTGCATAAAATGCACCCTACGCACTATTCAACACTTCCAACGCCGCCGCCTCCATCACATCCAGGGCAGCCCACAGCTTTTTGCGTTTCTTTTTTGATTTCGGCATGCGCGCTTTGACGCCGGCGTAATTCAGTCCCAGCCAATGCACCCGCTCCATCCCGCTGATCACATTCCATTGCGCTCTGACGCGAATAAAGAACATGACGCTGTCCCAGTTCTGTTCGTACACCTCGAAAGCGTCGGCAAGCCCTGCATCCGGATCATCGTCTTGCTCGATGCGTGCGCGCACCGTTTCGATCACGTCTTCCGGAGCGCCAACGGCAATCAACCCTTCGAGTGCCGCAGCACCAGGCTGGAGCCGCGCGGCAGGGGCAGTATCCTCACCCGCCCACCAGCGCGCGGCCTCCTCTAGTTTTTTATTGAGGCCTTGACCACATTTGACCAGAACGCTTCCATCAAGCCATACAGCGCTTGCGGGATCGACAGCAATGCCTGCACTTCGGCGGCGTTGTAATCAACTGGTGCGCCCTGTTCATCCACAAATTCATTCCAGCCGAGCAGCACCCGTTCCATTACCTCGCGCGTGGGCAGAGTGCGCAACTCTTCCAGCTCGGTGGCATTGCCGATGAATTTGAACACTGCATCGAATTGCGATTTGTCGTGGCCGCCTTTGTCATTCGGCAGCATCACCGTCACGCGGCTGGTGAAGGTGGGTTTGGTTGTTTTCTTGAAAGTCATGATTGATCCTGGTAAGTGATGAAGAGTCAGCGGTGATCGGCGAGCAGCGGTGAGCGGTGAGCCGATTAAGTGAATGTCAGCACCACCTCGTCATTGCCCGCGTTCGGCTGGAATGCTAGCTTGGCCGTTACCATTGCAATCCCGTCGGATTCGTCCAGGGAGTAATCCAGTACCTGCACTTTCGGAGCTGAAAAAGTGGAGATATAGCCAGCACCGATGCCGTGTATCACCGATAACGGAGCCAGTGTGCCCGCTTTGATCGTTGTTACCCATGCCTTGACTGCCACCGTGTCCAGTTCCATCACGATAGATCCGGAAGGTTTGCGATCTGTCAGCTCAACCGTTTCCGATCCGATGCGGTTGATATAGGTGACTGCATTCGCCATGTCGATGTCGATCGATTGCACTTTTGCCGCAATTGAGTGCAGGGTGCATGTCGGCGTGTTGAGCTTGTTTGACACAATGGGGTCTTTGAACCCGCTGTAATCTGTGCCAGCCGGGAGCGCGGTGTCTGTCGGGTCAGCCTGGAAGCCAGTGAACTTGTAGCTGATTTTTGGAATCCCGCGAGCCATAATCTTATAAGCCATGGTGCACTTGGCATCCGTCATTTTGTAGAGGAGCCCGTCGAGGTAGTAATACAGCGTCACGGCCTCAAGGGAGGAAGTGATCGGCGCATACGCGGCGCTGGTTAACGCCACCAGCGTTTCCGCCAATGCTCCTGCACGCAATAACGGGCCAAATTTAGGGGCAGTGCCGGCAGTGCCGGAACCCTGTACCTCCACATCAAAGGAACACTCTGAATACGCCCCGGTGTAAACCATGCCCTGATTGCCGAAGTACGGCTGGATGTTGTTGCGTTCCGCGAAGCCAGCAACCAGCGGCTGCACCTTGAGGTTGCTGACCAGCATCGAATTGGCGGCAGCGGTCGGGACCGGATCAGTGCCGGGTGTGGGCTGGAGTTTCGCCAGCAGCAGGGAACTTACGATTCGTTTGGCCATGGCACTTTGTCCTTATCAGTTATGGTTGAAGAATTTGATTATTCGTTGCGCGTGCGCTTGCCGGTAGTAACGTCCAACGTGTATGACCCGCCATGCCCCGCATAGGCATCCGTAGTAATTGCAGTCACTATCACTGGCATGTTTTCATCTTCAGCATCGGCCGCATTTTCTGCCGCGAATGTGTTCTCAGTGTTCTGGACATCCACACCAGCACTGACCGGGTTTATTTTTTTGCTCATAATGCCGTCCTTATTGAAATGTTGAATATCACCGTGGCACGGGCGATATCGAAGTCGCTAAAGTCCCAGCTAATCTCATGCGCGGAATGAACCTGTATGCTGTTTCCGATCCCCAGCGTAGGATTTCCAAGAACGGTAGTTATCACAGCATCCAGCGTGGCATCAGCGGCATTGTCCGGTGTGTCACCAGAGGCGAACACATTGACTGCCACCCGAAGCATGTGATCCATGCGACCAATCACCGGCTGGTCTACCTGATCCGATACTGGCTCCACGTTTACGGCGGGCATCGTCACAATCGATTCTTGGCGGGTGCGATAAATACGCCCCCCTGCCACGCTTGCTGTAACCAGGATCGCGGCAATGGCAGCCAGCACATCTTCCCTGGCGCTCATTTGAGCCTCACTCGTACCAGCCCAGTTCCGTCCGGCTGTAGCTCGGCCACGGTATAGCTAGTGGCGGCGATGGTGACGGCGTTGCCGGTCACCAGGCCGGGCACTTCCGCAACGCGGCAGGTGAATGTTTTTTCTGAATTGGTCACACCAAAACTGTCCACATAAGCATTATCGAAAAGCCCACTCACCGTCCCCGTGCCGATAGTGGCCAGCGTGTAGCCCGGCGTATCGGCATTGATAAAAACGGCGAGGTCTTCGGTGAAGGGCATGTCAGTTTGTGTTGCTCTGCGCGGCGATGGCGACGGTGTAAGCCGGGCTGGTCGTACCGCCGATCACGTAATTGATACGCAGGTAACGTCCCAGGCTATCGAAGTTGAGCGCCTTTTTCTGGATCGAGGCGGCCGTGGTCAAGCCAGTGAAGGCGCCGCCGGAAACGTCGGCATAAGTGCGCACCGAAACCGGGACAGTGAATGCATTCAGATTCACCCAGGCGGTGGCGCCAGCAGTAAGCAGGAAAGCGATCTGAGCGCAGGAAAATTTGGTGCCGACAGTTGCCGTCCCAAGCGCGCCGGAAACGCTGCCGACCACTGCCGCAGTCGTTGCGTTCGAGAAAGTGATCGTGATGTCTTCGGCCACCGCATCGGGTCCGGCCTCGACTTCGGTGATGGTGCCGTTGCCGGTGCCGGTGTAGGCCACCGTGCCTATCAGGTCGGCCTCTTGCGCATGCTGCAGCTTGACCGCCAGCGTCGGGTTGGTGCCTGCCGTTTTGAGCGCCGTCATGAGAATTGCGCCCTGAGCAATCAGAGTGCGCGCATCGATGCCGGCGTTGTTGCCGCTGGCAGAAATGCTGGCAGGGAGTTGTAGCGTGGTGAGCGTGGAATCGCCGATCGTGTCCATGATTATTTACCCTTTTTCTTGCTGGTGGATGAATGGGCTGGCGTGTCCGCTGCTGGCGTGTCCGCTGCTGGCGTGTCCGCTGCTGGTGTGTCCGCTGCTGGCGTGTCCGCTGCTGGCGTGTCCGCTGCTGGCGTGTCCGCTGCTGGCGTGTCCGCTGCGATGGCCACTGCCCGGCCATTGGCGACGAGTTGTGCGGCCTGCGTATCCGGCAGGTCACGCTCGTCGCCGGGCAGGGCATCGTTGCCGATGCCGCCCAGACCGGTGCCACGAAGGAATCGAACGCGCATGGTCATCAGACGATGGTGGCGCCGGTGGCCTTGCAGAAGCTCTGCGGATGACGCAGCGCAACGTCCGCCAACTGAAAAGACGTGACCTCGATCATGCCCTGCTTTTTCAGGCTGTACGGATCGACCACCAGTTCCAGCGCGCCCCACATTCCGATCAGCGCATCGGCCCAATTGCCGAAGATCACGCCGTGCTCGGCGCCGCCGCCCAGCACCGCCGACACCTGGTTGCTGGCTACGGCCCTGTAGCCGGTGAGCTCGCCGTCGGTGAGCTTCCCGGCCCAAATCATGCGGGTGTCAGTGCTGGCGGCCACCACGGTTTGAGCCAGCTTGCCGGCCATGCCGGGGGTGGTGGCAAAAGCCAGCGAACCGGCCAGCGCGTTGTCCTTGAGCACTTCGGTCACCATATCGATCAGCTTGCCGAAGGTTGGCACGCCGCCCATCGCCACCGCGTTGACGTTGCTTGCGGCATAAATTCCGGTAGGCTGATTGGCGCTGCCGCTGCCGTGCAGCACCGCCAAATCCCAGGCCAACCCATGACCCGAAGCCAGATCACCGCGGACAAAATTTTCCACATCGATGCTGGACTGCGCCATCAACTGGCGGGAAAAGGCGGTGGTGCCTTGCATGGTTTTCGGCGACAGCGCGACGCTGCCGAGCGTGGCATTGGACGCAGTTGCATCGGTGCCGGAATTTTCAGCCACCCAACTCACGGTTGTCCCTGCGGTTTGCGCCGGGAAACTGACCGGCCCGGTCAGCCCGCCCATGATGCGCGCGCCCAGTTGCACCGTGATGGAAGCGTTGCGCAGCATGTCGATGAATTCACCGGCTTGCGTGAACACGGTCGACGCGCCCTTGCCAGAAGTGTTGTAGAGGGCTTCGGCGATCGCGACGCGCTGCAGCGACAGTGGCACGAAAATGCCGCCGTTGCGTTTGTAGTTTTCAGGCATTTTGCTCTCGATTTCCTGGCTGATATCGACCTCGAAACCGGAAGCCTTCTGGCCTTCGGAGCGGGCCAAGCCCGCAGCAATCGCGCGCACGTACGAATATTCCCTGACCTCGCGCTCGTTGAGTTGCACGATATCGGTCTGCGGTTCGGCAGCGGCCTTTTCCAACAGTGCGGCGCGGAACTCTTCCACGTTCTTGCCGTCGCGGATGAACTGCATGGCGAGCTTGTCGCCGCCGCGCTTGGCATGGGCTTCGCCCAATGCCGCGATTTCGGCGGTGCGGGTGCGTTCGGCCTTGATCGAATCGCTGCGGATTGCGGCCTCGGCGGCCTGGACTTCTTCCGGGGTTCTTTGCATGATGGATGACTCCTGTGTGGTTTTGGTGGGTATGGCAACAGTGGCCGCCGGAATGGCGTCCACCTCGATTTCGGTTTCGTGTTCTGCATTGCCCGCAGCGCGGCCAATGCCAACGGTCGGGTCGGCGGGCACGGCAACGATGGAGACTTCCAGCGGCTCCCAGTCGGTGACCCGATAGGTGGAATCCGCCCCGTCCTTTCCTTCTTCTTCCAGGCGCATCTTGTGCACCAGGTAGCCGACGGAAACATGCTTGCGGATGCCGTCGAGCACATCCCGAAAGGCTTCCTCGGCAACTGCGCTTCTTCCGAAACGCACCACGGCGCGTCCGACGCGATCCGGGCCGACATCAACGCTTTCGATGACCCCGACATGACTGCTGGTGTCGTGGCCGAGCAGCAACGGGCCGCCATCTTTCAGGCGCCCAAGGCGGATGCTTTTCTTTTCGTGGTCCAGTATCTCGGTGCCAAACCAGCGGTCGTAGGGCTCCTCGCTGGAGAATGCCAGCTCGACCGTGCGCGCTTCCTCATTGACCGCCGCGAGCTCAATGCTGGCATGGCGGAAGCAGGTGCCGGTCTTGATCTTGCGGGTCTCGGGCTGGATCTTTGGCTGGATCATGGCTTTGTCCTGATGACGATGACGCCATGTTGCCGGGGAGCAACGGACATTTTCAGGGGGAAAATGTCCATATCTATTTATGCAGCCGGCGCGTCTGGCGGCACATCTGCCGCCGCCGGTGCAGGCACGCTGTCCGCGTAACTGACCAGCGTGACCTTGCTGGCGGCCAGCATCGTCTCGAAATCGGCGATCGCCTGGATCACGTCCTCGACATCGACGCCGGATTGGGCGGCGACCATTTGCGGGCTGGCGATGCCGCTCTTGACCGCGAGGCGCGACGCCTCGATATCCTTGAGCGGATCTACCCAGCCCCAGCGGCGACCCAGCCAGGTGTGTTCGGCGAATTTTTCGTATTTCTGGATCGGCAAGGCAGAGCCGCTGGGGAAAGATATCTGCCCTTTGGTCAGCGACCACAGCAGCCATTCGCGGTATACCGGGCGCATGAACGATTCGGCGAACCAGCTCTGCAGCACCATCCATGCGTCGCGCTCTTCCAGCGTGCCGCTGCGGATGCTGCTGAAATTGACGCCTTCCAGATCGTTGGACAGGCCATGGTAGGTGATGCCGAGGCCGGACGCGATCGAGCGCAACCGGGTTTTCATGAATGCCTGGTAATTCGCGTGCGGATATTCCGGGCTCCAGTCCTGGAATGCGACGCCCTTGGGCAGTACCTGGAAGCCGCCGGGGTCGGCATCATTGATGAAGTTCCCCTCGGCGTCCTTGTCATCGCCCAGCGCGGACGGGTCGCCATCCGGCGTAGTAAAAAACCCCATTTTTGCGGCGCCCACGCGAGCGGCAACTATGGCCGCCTCTTCGTAACCGTCGAGCATTTTCAGCCCGGCGATGACGGCGTGCATCGATGGGAAGCCGCGCACCTGCTCCGGCCGGTAGGGCTTGAAAACGTGGATCACCCGGTCTGCTGGCACCCGCGTAAGCGTGGCCTGCTGTGCGTAGCCGCCGGACAGCAGCCGCCCCAGGTTTAGCCAATAAGCCAGCGGGCGATTGAGATCATCGAGCTCGATGCCCATCACGGCCTGCGCGCCATTTTTCAGGTCTTTGTTGTATTGCACCGGCAGGCGCTCGACCTCCAGCAACCGCAAGGCGTAGCCATAGGCGTTGCCCGCATCCTTGCCAGTGAGCTGCAGAATCAACGCCTCGCCGTCGCGCGCCCAGGTTTCGATCACTGAGCGCTGCACGTCGGCAAAGGAAAAACGCCCGCTGATTTCGCAGGTCCCGCGTCGTCCCCATTGTGCGAACTCGGCCTCGATCAGGTTGCGCGCAACGGTGTCCGGCTTGCCTTGCTCCGCTGACAGATTCTGCAATGCGAAGCCGTTGGGGCCGACCACATTGGCCACCACCAGTTGCAGATATTTGCGCGCGAATTCGTTGTTTTTCGCCAGGTCGCGCGCGCGGTTGCGGGTGGTCTCCAGCCCGCGCCTGATTTCCTCGTTGGCGCTCAGCCCCGGCGCCGCCCAGCTTGCCGTGAGACGGCCCTGCACTGCGGCCTCGAAATTGCGCGTAGCCTTGATCAGCGTTTCGGCGCGCTTGCTCATCTCCGGCGCGGCGATGGGCGCTGGCTTCCGGTGGAAAAGACGGTCTATCCAGGACATCAGAAACGCACCAGCACTTTACCGCCAGCGCCCAACCCGGCAGCGATGCGCTCGGCTTTTTTTTCGGCCACCACGCGCGCTTCCCAGAAATTCAACTGCTCCAGAATTTCCGCAGAACTACGATATTTCACACTCCTCCCGGCGACTTCGTATTCGGAGATGTGGCCATTGCTGGCGGTATAGGTTTGATATGCGGCCATCAACTGGGCGACGATCTTGGCCGCATCGGTGCGCGCATCCAGCGTGGTGGCCGCGGCGATATTGGCCTTGACGGTAAGCGTGCCGCCGCCGATGGTGGCGCGCTCGCCGGGCTTCTCGACCCATGCCGTCCAGGTATAGTTTCCAGCGCCGTAGGCTGCGGAGGTGGTGGAGGCCACTGTCACCAGATGATCGGTGCCGTCCGCGGTGGCGGTAATATCGATCTTGCCGGCGGCATTGATGAAGCGATACTTGAGCGTCCACGTCCCGGCCGGATAATCAGCCAGCGAGCGCTTCCATGTCAGCGTATCACCCGCAACAATAGCGGCTGGCTCGGTAGTGGGGATGGGAATGGCCATGTCAGCATTCTGCTAACAGGGCACGGACATTTTCAGGGGGAGAATGTCCGAGGGTTTATTTCGCTGCGGGTGGCGTAGCCTGCGCCGCCTTGCAATCGGCGCAAACAAAATCCTTTCCTGGAGGTGTACCGCCCTTCTTCGGCTTCTTCTTGCCGCAGCGCGTGCATATCCGCCGCGTGGAATCCAGAAAAAATCTGGCGGCGCTCATTTTTCGCTGCGCGCAATGCGCCGGATCTGTTTTACAGATAAATTGGATTCCTTTGCCAGCGCCGCTCCGTTCGTGCCGTCGAATGTCAGGCGGATCTTGCCGTCGCGCGTTTTTTTGTCTTGCCGCCCGCGCTTTGCCACATAGATGCGCAGGGTCTCCCCGGCAAAATCCTCGCGCAGCAGCCGCTCGATCACGTTGGGCAGCGTATCGCGGATCGCGCCCATTACGGCGGTTTCGATTTCCGGATGGCGCGCGGCCTTGTTTATCAGATTTCGGATCAGGCTCTCGCTCATTTCTTCCATCCCTTGACAAAACCGCCGGAGTTGCGGCGGGAGGTTGGCGCTTTCTGCGCAAAAGATTCTGGCGTAATTTTCAATGCCGCCTGGTCTGTGTGTGTCGGGCTTGCTGCGGACGTCTCCGGCGTTTTCAGCCTCGCCTCCAGCACATCCCAATCCTTGCTGGTGTAGCGGTGCGCGCGGATGCTGGGGTGATGCAGCGCGGCATAGCTGTAAGTCCAGCAATCCAACGGCTCATTGCGTGCGCCGCGTTTTTTCTCGAAGCGGTTTTTGCTCGGGTTGTACGATTCCGACACCAGCCCGGCGAAATATTCCTGCGGCAGTTCGTGGCTCATGTGCACCAGGCGTTTGTCCGGTTCCTTGTCCGCATCCGCCGACAGGCGCGAATACAGCACATGCTTGATGCCAACGGTGCCGACATGGTGGATCATCACCCCGCGCTTGTCGTAGTTGCCTTTCCAGTTGATGTCCTGCAGCTTGCCCTTGCTGA
>ERZ1292625.1518-Hain-H41-01um-R1-1518-length-26971-cov-12_pt1 | contig 26971 bp, 24 predicted proteins | sample MGYA00564400_ERZ1292625 | MGnify/ENA primary metagenome ERZ1292625 (study PRJEB36523, sample SAMEA6512639) | groundwater metagenome | collected 2019-01-08 | study: AquaDiva: Metagenomics assemblies of 32 groundwater samples | reverse complement strand
TTTGGTGGAAGACCTAATAAAGTAAGTTATTTAAACCCGAATTCATTTTTTTAAACATGGCTGCTAAAGTGATTGGGATAATAAGCCTAAAGGGGGGTGTTGGAAAGACGTCTATTACTGCTGCATTAGGTGATGCTATGGCATCTTTAGGCAAAAAAGTTTTACTTGTTGATGGAAACTTGTCGGCTCCAAATTTGGGGTTGCATTTTAATCTTGTTAATCCAAAAATAAGTCTGCATCATGTTCTTGCTAGAGAAGCAAAGCCGAGCGAGGCAATTTATCATCTTGAAAAGTTTGATGTCATGCCTGCATCCATATTTGAAAAGCCTGATGTCAGCGCTTTGAAATTAAAAGACAGGCTTATGGTTCTTAAAGATAAATATGATGTTATCCTTCTTGACTCTTCTCCTTCCTTAAATGATGAGACTCTTGGAGTCATGCTCGCTTCTGATGAACTATTAGTTGTCACGACTCCTGATCATCCAACTTTGAGCAACACTGTCAAAGCTGTGACTCTTGCAAAACAAAGGGGGGCTCCAATTTCAGGACTCATTCTTAATAAAGTCTACAATGAGGATTTTGAACTTTCTCTGAATGATATTGAAGATGTGACAGAAGTTCCTGTCCTCGCAGTCATTCCTCACGATGTCAATATGTTAAAAGCTCTTTCAGAATTCAGGACTTATACTGATTTTAAACCTAAGTCTAAGGGAAGTGAAGAACTTAGAAGATTATCTTCAACATTGCTTGGCGAGAAATACGAACCTCCTATGCTGAGAAAGTTTTTGTGGTGGTTTGCCCCTGAGAAACAGGAGATTAACAGGCAAGTTTTCTATGACGAAGTTTTTAGATGAAAGTTTTCCAAAACTCTTATAAATGGTGTTAAAGTTTTTTCTTTATAGTGTTAGCCCCTTAGTACAGCGGTCAAGTATACGGCCCTTTGGAGGCCGGGACCCAGGTTCGAATCCTGGAGGGGCTATTATCTAAATCTTTAAAATATAATCTTTTGTTTCTAAAATATGCAAAACTTAGTAGATGATTTATACAAGTTTGCTGGGAGAGAGTTGCATGAAGCCGCTTGGGTAGCCAACCTACCAATTCATAATGGGGTTGCATTACACTCTTTTTTTAATGGTTTCAATTCTCATGGAGAAATTAAAGTTGAACTTGATGATAGAAATAGAAAAGCGTCTTTTTATTTGCCTATAAACTTCAGGAAAAAGGAAAGAATCTTTAGCACACAAATTTCTTATTCTGAGCTTTTACAAGGTTGGAAGAATCATCTTAGATCTTCACCAAAATCTATGTACGATTCAATATACCAAGTTTATGATAATATGGGAGAAAGCATAGAGAATATGGACAAAGGTTTTTTTAGATCTAGTGAGTTAGATTGGTCAAGAAGATTTAGGAACTCAAGCCCTCGTGAAATTAGAGAATTCATGGAAGTTAGTTTACTAGAATACTTTGGAAGATATCATGAAGGCGTGCTACTTAACTATAGGGATCAAAAATCTTCCGAGTTGCTTGAACCTAAAATATTTTGGGATGTTTTGAAAGAATTTCCTCTTGGTAAACTTCATACTGCTGTTGTCAATGCAGAGGTTGATCACTCTTTTGCTCCTGTTGGACCTTGTTCAGAATATATTTTAGAAACGCCAGAAAGTGAGTTTGATTCTCAAGAATATTTTCCCAGCGAGTCTGCATTAATGGACGTGTTTTGGGGAATGTATCTACAAAAATTAACTTTAAAAAAAGGCTATCCAACTTTTGACATTAAACCCTCGCTGAAATGTTTTATCACTCAACGAAACAATGCTTTAATGCCTCTTAGAGCTTCTTAATACTTCTCCTTATACCTTCCTCTAGATTCAACTTTTTTCAGCTGGTTCAAAACAGCTTTTGAGTTTTTTGAGATAGAGTATCCTTGCTCAACTGCTTTCCAGAGTTCTTGCCAGTGTCTAAAGTGTTTTGCTTCCAAGGCTTGTTTTAACAAATGCAGGTCAACTGCTTTGTCCTCTATCTTGCGGCTTATGAATCCAAGACCGAAATCAATGAAGAAAACTTGCTCGCTGTCGCTCGCTAATTGATGTTGCTCAGCGCCAGACTTTGTCAAGGCGCTTCGCTGATTTTTTTTATTTAATGTTAAATTTTTTGGTTGGTTACTTATATTATTGGCTTTCTTGTCTAGATTATCAACCAAAATCATGTTGGATGTTGTTAAATCTCCATGGATGATGCTTTCATCATGGAGTTTTGCAATTGATTCCCCTATTTTTTTGCAGACTTCTAATCTGTTTTTTAAACTGTCAAGATGCTCAGAGAGTTTTTTGCCTTCAATAAAAGGCATAACAATCTGATTTTGTTTTTCAGATTTCAATGGAATAGGTGCATTGATTATTTTAGAAGCTTTTTCAAGAAGTTTAGTTTCAGCTTTTGTCCTTCTTTTTCTAATCATGTCATCGAGTTCTTTTAGCCTGTAAGATTTTTTTACTCTGTCCTTTGTTATGAAATTGTTTGAAAGAATTATTTTTGCTTCTGCGCCTTGTTGGATTATTTTTACCATTTTACTCTTCATACCTCAAACTTATTAATAAAACTATCAAAGATATAATTAATCCTATGTCAACTACAAGGCAGTATTTGCAATAACTTTTCAGGACAAAATGCTGCAGATACACAAAATACATTGCTATTAAAGAGCCAAAAATAACTCCCAAGTTTATTATTATTTTTTTCTCTTTTGTTGGCTTTCTTATGTGTAAAAGTGTCAGGACCGACAAAAAAAGAAAAATAAATGTTCCATAAACACTGGTTTTTATTCCAAACATATAACCATATTTAGAAGTGGTTACCGTATCACACCCTCCCGTGCATATTGGCGGGGTTGCTTGTGTAGCTAGGATTGCAGATATAACTAAAGATAATGTGAAAATTACCCAAAATATTTTGTACTTGTGTTTCATAGTTTTATTATTAAACTGGCATTTAAAAATCCTAATCTTCCCACATTTTAAAACATTTTTTTCTTGCCAAATTTTTTTGCCATTTTCATCAATTGCTTCTGGCTTATTCCTTTGCTTTCATCAAATCCAGACTGAGATTTTATAAATTCATTCAACATGTCGTATTGTTTTAACAGAGATTTTATCTCGTTTGTTGTTACTCCGGCCCCTTTCGCAACCCTGTTTATTCTCGAGTGTTCTTCCTTAAACAAATCCGGATTTTGTTTTTCTTCTTTAGTCATGCTTTTTAGGATATGTTCCCATTTTGCGATTCTTGTTTGCTGAGTTTCAAGTGTGCCTTCAGGAATCTTGGCTTGGCCCAATCCCGGAATCATTGATTTTATCTTATCAAAGCTTCCAATAGAACTCATACTTTTTGTCTGTTCTATAACATCCTCAAGTGAAAGCTTTCCTTCCTCTAGTCTTAATTTTAATGCTTCCTGCTCATCCTCCCCAGTTATTGATTTTATTTTTTCAATCAATGTTTCCAAATCTCCCATTCCAAGAAGTCTCGAAAGGAAAGATTCTGGGTTAAATGATTCTAGGTCATTTACTTTTTCTCCCGTTCCTATAAAATAAACGGGGGCTTTTGTTTCTGCGCATGCAGTTAAAGCTCCTCCCCCTTTAGCTGTGGAGTCCATTCTTGTAACTATTATTCCCGAGACATTTACTGCATCTATAAATTGCTGTGAAAGTGTTTTTGCTGCCTGTCCAATATCTGCGGGCATTATCAAAATTGTTTCTGATGTGTTAATCGCTTTAGAAAGATCTTTTATCTCTTTGACTAGTTCGTTGTCGAGAGTGTGTCTTCCGGCTGTGTCAATCAGAACAACATTATAATCTTTCAACTTGTTTTCTAGTTTTTTCCATGTTTTTAATGCGTTGTTCTCTTCAAAATCAACAAAATAGTTTAGATTGTGTTTTTCTGCTAATTGTTTTAATTGTTCTTTTGCAGCTGGCCTATGGACATCCAACCCAACTAAAGCCACTTTGTTCCCTCTTTTCGCATAATAATTTCCAAGCTTCGCAATTGTTGTTGTTTTTCCTGCACCATAAAGCCCCAAAAGCATTATCCTGTTTTGCCCTTTTTTCAGTTCTAATGGGGTGTATTTTCCAAGAATACTTACCAGCTCGTCATGAAGGACTTTTATCAAATGCTCTTTTTTCTCTATGTTTTTTATCCTTTCATCAAAAGCTACTTTCCTTATTTTCTCACTCAGTTCTTTGACTAAAACTATGTTGACATCTGCTTCGATTAAAGCTCTTTGCAAGTCTCTGACTATTATCTCAACCAGGTTTTTGTCAAGAAATATAGCATTAGCTATCTTGTCTGTTGTCTTTTTCAATATGTCTCCTAGTCTGCCGAACATAGAAAAACAAGTGAAATAAAGGTTAATAAATTTTGGGTATGAGAAGATTTTATATAATTTGAATTATTTAAAATAAAATGAATTGTAAGAATTGTGGAGAAATATCGGGAAATTATGACTTGTGCAGGGATTGTTATTACGATTATGAAGATGGATTAATAGATAAATGTAAATGTGGAAATTATAAAGGTGCAGAATTTGAATTCTGCTATAATTGTTATAAAAACTTGAAATTAGATAAACCTCAAAAGAAGACCAAGATTAATGACTCTTCCATTAAAGGAAGGTTAGCAGAGGCAATAATTGAAGAAATGTTTATCTCTATGGGCTATAGAGTTTTTAGATTTGGGATGGAAAACACTATTCCTGGTTTTGCAGAGATGATAAGAGAAAAAGCAGGAACTAGAATAAGTCAAGTAAAAGAGCAGATTCGTAAAATGCCTGATTTTATTGTAGTTAAGGATTCAAATATAGCTTATGTTGAAGTGAAGTATCGAACAAGCGGGAATTTTGATTTTAATAAAGAGTATAATAAAAAAGGAGGCTATCCTTATAAAAATGCTTACTTCATTTTGGTTACTCCAAATCATATTAAAATTCAAAGAGCTTCTGAATTAGAGAAGGAAGAAGATTTTGTTTATTTAGGTGATTGTAAAGATTTTGAAACTGATAGAGAAATAATTCTTCAGTATATAGAATTTTGTAAGAAATTTTTTGGTAATTGTTAATTTTTCACAATCCTAAATCATCAAGAAATTTTCTTTTATCAAAAGGAATTAATGAGTCATAACCTTGTCCTATTCCAAGATATAATATTGGCTTTTTTGTTACATATCCAACTGATAAAGCTGTTCCGCCTTTTTCATCCGTATCTGCTTTTGTCAATATAATTCCTCCAATTCCTATTGTCTCATTAAAGGATTTTATCTGTTCTATTGAATCATTTCCAGTTATTGATTCACCAACAAATATTTTTAAGTCAGGTTTACAGACTTTTGCTATTTTTTCCAATTCCTTTAAGAGATTTTTCTCAGAGTGCATTCTTCCTGCGGTGTCAATCAGAACAACATCAATATAATTTTTTTTTGCGTAATTTATAGCATCAAAACCTACTGCTGCAGGGTCTGCCCCATAGTCTTGAGAAATGACTCTGATTCCTAATTTTTCCCCATGTTTTTTTATTTGTTCTATTGATGCAGCTCTAAACGTATCTCCTGCGGCAAGGATACAGCTAAGCCCTTGTTTTTTGAAATTATGCGCTAGTTTTGCAATTGTTGTCGTTTTTCCTGTCCCGTTAATTCCACAGAACAAAATGACATACGGCTTTTCTTTTTTGTCAACAATCTTCCCTTCTATAGAAAAAGGGTCAACCAATATTTTTTCAATGATTTTTCTTAATGAATCTTTTATTTCGCTTTCCAACTCTTTTTTTAGAATTTCTTTTCCGATAATTTCTTTTTCCAACTCTGTTATTATTTTGTCTGCCGCTTCAAAAGCCACATTATTCTCTATCAAAAGCATTTTCAAATCTTCAGAGTATTCTTCAAAGTCTTTTTCACTTATCTTAATTTTTGATATTTTTGAAAAAACCTTTGAGAAAAAACCCCTTTTTTCTGGTTCTTCTTCAACATAACTTGTTTCTTGTTTAGCTTCTATTTTTTCTTTTATTTCCTTAAGCTTTTCAACATCTGGCTCATATTTTAATTCTCCAACTTCAAACTCCATTGGTATGGGAATTTCTTTTGTTTCCTCTTTGCTCTTTGATTTTTCCTTCTTTTCTTTTTTTTGCGGCTTTTCTAGTTTTTCTTCCTTTATTTCTTCTGCTGGAGTTTCCTTTATCTTTTCCTTCTCTTCTACTTTTTCTGTAAAGCTTTTTGCCCAGTTTTTTAGTTTTTCTTTAAATTTAGAGAACATATTTTCAACAATCGAAAGCTATATATATAATTTTTCTTTTGTGATAAGTATTATTTAGTATGAAAGGGGGTTAAAATGAATAAAAAAGGAATGTCGGCTAAAGGATGGTGGATTTTAGCTATTATTGCTGTTGTAGTAATTTTTCTTATTCTTTTTTTGAGCGGGACTCTTACTGGAAAGGCTGCGGCCTCTGTAACACAGTGTAATGACCGGGTTGATAACGATGGAGATGGCAAATGTGATTATTCTGGCAACAGGAAGGGTTGCACTGATGGTTCAGTAAAAGGGGATGCAGGATGTGCTAGCAGTAGTGATTCAACGGAAGCAAGCTGCATTGCAGGTTCTACAAATTGTGGGGTTGGAGAATGTATAAGGTCTTCAACATGTGTGAATGACCAAAGTTCATGTACTCCCGGTACACCCGTAAGTGAAGTTTGTGGAGATGGAAAGGATAATGATTGTAATGGAGTTGTTGATAATGGATGTTTTACAAATACATGTGCAGATAGTGATGGGGGACAAGTTTATAACGTATTAGGAACAGTTTCTGGACTGCTTAATAACACGGGATACAACTTTACAGACTCGTGTCCAACAGGCTTTAGCCTAAAAGAGTATTATTGTAGTGGAAATCAGTATGCAAGCACAACAATTTCATGTAATATGACTGGGAATTCTACAGGAACTTGCTCTTCAGGCAGATGCATATAAATTAATTTTTTAATTTATTTTTTTCTTCTTTTTTCTTCTTTTTGTAATATTTATAAAGATGTTTGACTTTTCTAGTGGATGTTGAAAAAGGGGCAAAGTTTTAAGATTTACATCTTTAGGCATGGGCAGACAACTTACAATGCTAAAGGAATTTTTACTGGTTGGAAAGATCCAATCCTAACAAGAAAAGGGGCAGCCCAAGCTAAAAAAGTTGCAAGGGAACTCAAAAATAAAAAAATAGAAGTTGCTTTTCGTTCTAAACTTCTAAGATCGCGGGAGACTCTCAAAATTGTTTTGAAATTTCATCCAGAATGCAAGAAAATTATTGAGGACAACAGAATAATCGAAAGAAGATACGGAATTTTAGAAGGAACAACTCATGAAGCATTCATCAAAAAGATTGGGAAAAAAATTGGAGAGGACCTTGAAGCAATAGGGGACTCTATAGAGAATTTGGACAAAAGAGCAAGAAAAAAGGCAGACTTGTTTTTGGGGGAGCAAGAGTATAACGCAATCCACAGAGGTTATAATGTCAAGGTTCCCCAAGGTGAGAGCTTTGCAGATGTTGAGAAAAGGGTTGGAAGTTTTATAAAATTCTTGAAAAAATTTGTAAAGAAAAACAGAGTTAATGTTGTAATTTCTGCTCATGGAAATTCAATAAGACTTTTTAGAAAGATATGGGAAAATGTTTCAAGAGAAGAAGCAATAAAATGGATAATCCCTTATGACGAGGTTTATGAGTATAAGATTAGAGTTTAGAACAATGTTTTGGAGACTTTTAATCTATGTAAATTCTAGATATTAAGAATAACGCCCAATCAATAAATAATAAAATTATAGAGAGTACTAACCAGAGCCAAAATTTCCAGTCTTTAGCTATACTTGTTTTTTCTTTATTATGTTTGACAATATTTATTATCAGATTTATCATAAAGAAGGGAGCTAGAAAAAATGAAATAAAAAATACTAAGTTTATTTTAAGAAATGGGTACAAATAAACAATACTCAAAATCACAACAACAGTCCAATACCAAAACCACCACTTTTTCATAATATTCATAACAACATGAGTCTATTCGTGTTTAAGTATTTTTCAGACTTTATAGCTGTCATTATCTAAATTTATATAAAGAATGACTCCTTTGCATAATAATGAAAGGCGTTCTGTTGGTTATTGATGGAATGGCGGATCTTCCTAACGAACAGCTTCAGGGAAAAACTCCACTCGAAGATGCTTACACCCCAAATATGAATTTTTTGGCTGCAAGGGGAAAAATTGGAATCATGGATCCTGTGAAACCTGGATTTGCTCCAGAATCTGAACAGTCCATTCTTAATTTTTTCGGAAATGACTTGATGTTTGGCACGAGAGGACAATTAGAAGCGATTGGGGAAAATATAAATCTTATGAGGGGGGACATTGCATTGAGGGCAAATTTTGCAACTATTGATTCTTTAAATAATGGAAATATTTTAGACAGAAGAACTGGAAGAACTTTGACTTCTAACGAAATAGACTCTTTGGCAAAGGCTGTAAGTAAAATTCAACTTCCATGCAAATTTATCTTTAAGCCGACTGTTTTGCATCAGGCCATCTTAGTTTTCAGGGGAGGATTTTCAGATAACGTTTTGGGAAATGATACGACTTATATTCAAGGCAAAACAAACAAAGTGACAAAGGTAAGGAATTCAATCTCTTTAGATGATGAGGACAATTCTAAATTTACTGCAGATGTTCTCAATGAGTTTGCTCAAAAATCCCATACTGTTTTGGAAAACCATCCCATAAATCAAGAGAGGAGACAAAAAGGGCTTCTTCCTGCCAATTATATTCTGTTCAGGGGGGTTGGAGTTGATTTTCCAAAACTTAAACAATACAAAAACTGGATGTCATTTAGTTATTTTCCTTTAGAAAAAGGATTTTCCAAGGCAAGCGGAATGCAAGTTTTTTCTTTTGATTATCCTAAACTGAAAAATGCAGATCCCTATTCTGTTATCTGGGATGGGTTAAGGAGAGCCTGCAACTTGGCGTCAAATATAATAAAAGCAAATCATAGGAAATTTGATTATGCCTACATCCATATTATTGAGCCAGACATTCCTGGACACGATAACAAGCCTTTTGAGAAAAAAGCAATGATAGAGTATATTGATAGCACTCTTGTTAGATTTTTAAAAGATTTTGCGACAGTAAACAACGTTAAAGTTGTGGTTACTTCAAATCATTCAACTCCCTGCGGTCTTAAAGACCACTCTGCAGACCCAGTTCCTTTGCTTTTTTATAATTCTTCAATTCCTAAAGAGAATGAATTTTCTGAGGTTAACGCTAAAAGAGGGGAATTGGGGAGAATTTTAGGAAAAGATTTGCTAAGCGTGACTGGATTTGACAGATAGTTTCCCACAATAATAATCATTAAAAACCTGCGCTTTTTACTTCTTCTATGATAACATATAATGATATTTACAAAGCAGCTGAAAACAACCCCTTGGTTTTTTTCGATTTTCCTCGAATTGTAGAAGGGCGATTTCTAATTGCCTCTTATGAAATCGCATGCTGCTTCAGGAGAAAAAATGATAACTTATAACGATATTTACGAAGCAGCGAGAAAAGAGAGATATACTGAGAATCTGCAGACTTTGCCAAAAGACTTTGTTGATAGTGTTTCTGTTTACATTAAAGACAAGAAGGGTATTATTTCAAAACAAGATGAGGGATTTTCAGACGTAATAGTCAAGACAAAAAAACAGCTGGAAAATGCCATAACTCTTTTTAAGGAGCTCATGATAAGAAGAAGAAAGAAGATTCTTAACTTGGTCCTTATTGCTTCGGAAACAGGAATTTCAAAACAGGATTTTGACAACATGCTTTCTTTTGAAAAAGATCTTTTCGAAGAGCTTATGAAATGTGTGGAGGGGGCAGATAAGAAGCTTGACAAATCTTTGAATGGTGGTGAGGAACAGAAAAAAGCAAACGAGCTTGTTTTGTTTAAGGAGAAAGTTAGTGAATTTGTGGACTTTGACGGAGAGAAAGTCGGGCCTTTTGAAGAAGGGCAGATAGCGAACATATCCAAAGAAATTTCTAAAATTTTGGTTGAAGATGGACGGGCAGAGGTCGTTAATGAATAACTGCAAGATTGTCTAAAGTCAATCTAGGGCAGACATGGTTAAGAGTTATTTTTATTCACAATCTAATATTCTTTTTAATCTACTAATTCTAGCTATTCTTCTCAAGGATTCAGTGTCTACCCATACTTTAAAATAACCGCTTGTTGGAAAATTTTTATAAGAAATTTGACTCGAATATTCTATTTCATTTTCATAAACAGTTTCATTGTTATGAAGTGTGTTTGTTTCTGTCATTTTAAATCACGTTTTTGCGAAAGGAAAAACTGAAATTGTTATGAGAAGAATTCCTAAAATCCCTAATACTGCTGCTTCAACAAAATTATTCTGGTTCAAAAGATAAATTCCAACTAAAAGCATCACTGATCCTACTATTGCAAAGATGGCCCTGTACCAGTATCCTTTCTTATTTTTTATCATAGACTATTCAGGAAAAAGATGTATTTAAGGATTAAGGTTAGGAACTTTTGTACAGAATACTCTGGATAAAGAGCATAAGCCAAAGAGTTCCGTTTATGAATGATATTGCAAAGGAGAACATTAGATTTAAGCTGAAAAGTGTTATTGATGCAACATATAGTCCTAGCATTGTCAATAATGATGTTTGAAAATTTAGGTAACTTTTTCTGTTTTTGAAACCCTTGTAAACCGGGGTATCAATGCATATCCAAACAATACATTTGCTGTAGCTAATACTATATCTTGCCAGACCATTTTTTATTGAATTGAGATTGTTTAATCTCTTGCAACATTCTTTTTTGCTTCGCAAAAAAGCTGGACTGAAAAAACTTTGTTTTTTCGTCTCAGTCTTCCTAACTTCGTTAGTAAGCCTGTGGAGAGAATTGAACTCTCGACCCCCAGTTTACAAAACTGATGCTCTACCCCTGAGCTACACAGGCATATACAAAATAGTTAGAAATAGATGATTTAAAAGAGTTTTTATCCTACTTTTCCTTTTCGACTTTGAGAACTCTTATCTCACAGAGTGAAAGGGGGTAAATCTTTTTCAAGATTAAGCTAAGGGGTTTTTGGAGTTTTCCTGTTAAAATGTCTCTAAACATTGTTTCTGCAGTCTTGTCTTTTGAGTATTCAATAAGCTCTTCTTTTACTTTTATTCTTAAAGCGTTCCTGACTGCTCTTGAAACTTTTCTTCTTGTTACCAGGAAAGGTTTTATCCTTATTGTTGCATCTTCACATTCACATGAAAAAGAGCTCTCAACATAGTTTGTACCTTTTCTGACCATTTTTCTTAAAAAATATGGGAGGATTTTGAATTCTTTTGGTATTGTTTTTGCCTCGTTATCCTCGACTTTTATTTTTAATTGTATCAAAGTATTTTTACCTCTAAGCAATCTCGTTAAATCATAGTTTATTATTCTGCCGTCTAGTTCTTTTAATTCAAAAGCGTAAAGCTGCGTTGTTGTGTTTAGCAATGGGATATCCACATCAAAAAACTTTTTCCTCTTTTTTGTTATTGCCATTGTAAGACACCTACGGTTTCTTCAGAAGTTCTATTTGAACTTCGCACTCTTAAGTTACCTTTCTTAAGAGCTGGACAGTCAACTTCCCTTGAAAATTTATTTTTAATCATTTTTATTCCTGTATTTGTTTTCCTACTCTTTTATTCCTTCTTCCTTGCCTGTATTTTGATTTATTACATACAGTGCAGGTATAGAGTATATTTGTTTTCTTGTTGGTTTTTGTTTTTCTTTTATTTTTTGATATTGCTGGCTTAGAACCCCATTTACCTTTATTTCCAATGCCTCTGCCTAATCCTCTAGCTTTGGCCCTTGTGATTGAACCTCTTGTCAGAGTTCCCCTCTTAAAACCAGTGCTGACTAGCTTTATTTTTTGATTTGTTTTTTTCTTACAATACGGACAAAATCTTTTTGTTGTTTTCGGGAACTTCATTGATAAAAGACACCTACGGTTTCTTTTATGAAGCTTCCCTTAAGAAACTACATAACTCACCGAGATGCACTCCGATTTGATAGAAACATGAGAAAAAGTTTATTTTTAAAGCTTTAGATTTTGGATTTTCTTCTAAACACCAAATAAGAGATAGCAATTATTAAAATAAAGGCAATAGTTGTGATTAGGCCTCTTATTATAAACCCATAGATTAAATCAAACAATCCAAACAAAGGCCAGCTGAGAATAACAAGTGGAGTCCATGTAATTCCAGAGCAGGAAATATCTGAAGGTTTTTCAAATGAACAGGTATAAATTTGATATAAAATTCCAAATATCAAATATAATGTTATAAAGACTATTACTGGCTTAATGTTTTTGTTCATGCAAAATTATGGCTTTTTAATTTATAAAATCATGGCCTCGCCCAGGATCGAACTGGGGCATTGTCCACGTCAAGGACATGGTCTACCATTAGCCTACGAGGCCTCTCAAAACCTACGGTTTTGCATCCCTCAAGCGACTTCCTTTTGAGAACCTCTGCGGGTTCCTCACACCTCCCGCACGTTATGCCTCCGAGGGAAGTCTATGCAAACTGAAATCAAAACCTGTGGTTTTATACAAAAAATCAAACTTTTAGAAATATTTAAATATAGCTGTTGTGTTTTTTTAACATGGTGAGATCAAGAAGTAGGAATGGCTTGTTTATACTCTTTTTAATATTTGGATTGTATTTTTTGAATTATGGATTTAGCTTTATTGCCCTACCAAAAGGAATGGATGTTGTTAATAAATGGATAATCGCTGCAGGCGGAGTTTTGATTCTTTTAGGTGGTATTAATTATCTTAGGGCAAGTAGATACACTGTGAGATACTAATTGTTTCTAATAAACTTTATATATATAATTTAACTGGTTTCTTCATGTTTGTAAAAAGAGGTAATAGATTAGGAAACTCACGACCTGACCTAGAGATTAATAAAATTTTGCCCAGGTCAAATCGTTCGCAGGTCACGATTTTCATTATTGTTGCAATACTTATAGTTGCATCTGTTGTGCTTTTTTTTGTATTTAAGAATAATGCTGCAAAACAAGAACCAATTACTGTTTCTGTTGATCCCGCTTATACTACTTTTTTAAGCTGTGTTGAAGATCAAGCTTCTAATGGCATTAAAGTTTTAGAAAGTCAAGGAGGTTATATCAATCCTCCAGAATTTGAGCCTGGTTCAAGGTATATGCCATTTTCTAATCAACTGGATTTTTTAGGAAATCCAATTCCTTATTGGTATTATGTCTCTGCAAACAACATACAGAAAGAACAAGTTCCTTCAAAAAGTGAGATGGAAACTCAAATAGCCAAATTTGTCGAGGGAAAAGCTAGAGACTGCGATTTTTCTTCTTATACTGCGCAAGGATATGAGATTACTCAAGGAGACCCTAAAGCTTCTGTCAGCATAAAAAATAATGAAGTAGATATTGACTTGAGCATGGATTTAGCGATAAACAAAACAGGCAGTAGTTCTTTCTTTAAGAATCATGCAATAGTCGTGAAGTCTAATCTTGGGGAACTTTACAATTCTGCGCTATCAGTCTATAACAAAGAACAGAGCGAGATGTTTTTGGAAAATTATAGCATAGACAATTTAAGACTTTATGCTCCAGTTGATGGTGTTGATCTTTTGTGTTCCCCTTTAACATGGAATGCAGACAAAGTTTTCGATGATCTGCAAAATGGAATACAGGCAAATACCTTGGCCATAAATGTAAAAAATGATAATTATTTTAAACCCAAATTTCAGAATGTTCCAGCTGATGTTCAAGTCAAGTTTCTTAATTCTAGAAATTGGACTTACAGCTTCGAGGTAAATCCAAGTGATGGGCCTCTGATGATGGCTAGCCCTGTGGGAAATCAACCTGGCTTTGGAATTTTAGGATTTTGTTATGTTCCTTACCATTTTGTTTATGATTTAAGATATCCTGTTTTAATTCAAGTTCAAAAAGGAGATGAAATTTTCCAATTCCCTGTTGCAATCGTGATTCTTGGAAACAAGCCAAGACAGCCGTTGAATGGTGAATCTGCAAATCTTGTGGCTTCTGATTTGTGCGCCAACAGCAATACAAAAACACAATTCAGCGTTCATGACAGCAGCCTTAAGAAGATAGACGCCGAAATTTTTTATGAGTGTTTAGGTGCCAGATGTGATCTTGGAAAAACTTCTAACGGAGCCTTAGAAAAAGAATTGCCTCAATGTGTAAACGGAATTGTAATAGCCAAGGCTGATGGATATAAAGATTCAAGAGAGATTTACACCAGTGTTGATGAAGGGCAAGTTCAGCTGATTATGAACAAAGTTTATCAAAAAAATGTGGATCTTAGAGTGGATGGAAAATCTTATCTTGGAAGTGCGATAATTTATTTTATTTCTGGAAATGATACCAAGACAGTTATTTATCCTGAACAAAAATCAGTTGAAGTTGGAGAGGGCCAATATGAAATTCAAGTTTATATTTATCAAAATTCTTCCTTGAAAATAGATTCTAATGTGACAACTCAATGTGTAAGTGTTCCTCGTGGCGGAGTTTTGGGAATTGTTGGATTTACCCAGAAAAAATGTTTCGATGTAGAAATTCCTTCTCAGATAATTTCTAATGCTCTAGCTGGGGGCGGTAAACAACCCTATTACATTCTACAAGGAGAGCTGGAAAATTCTCAGTTTATTGAAATTAATGCTGGTAGTTTGGCAACTCCGAAAACAATTGACGAGTTGCAAAATAATTATATTTTATTTGACACTAAAGGTTTGGATGTGAATTTTAAATGAGAGAAAAAAACTTTTTAATATTCAGCGTGGTTTTGTTAGCACTTGCCCTGACAAGTCTCGTTTCTGCTGAATATATGAAATCTGGAGTTCAATATGCAACTCAGGGTGCTATAAGTGGTTTTTTTGGGGGAGGAACAGCCCCTACAAATTATAATGCTTGTCAGGCTGGCCAGGATTTTATTGTGCAAGTTTCTCCAATCGGTTGCACTCCTGTTCCTGTCAGGAGTGATTTGTTACAAGACCAAAATAGTGCGGTTTTCTGTCCTTTGATGGCAACAAAAGTCAATCCTATGGTTAGTGTGAATGCGATAGACAGCATTCAATTTAGGTTGGACAAAGGATCAGATTATATAACTGGAGTTGACTTTTTGCCGGCTAAGGCTGCTTTGGGGATTAATAATCAATTAAACTCTCCAACTTTACAAAATATTGGATATGCTGTTATAGTTTTAAAACAACAAAAAAATTCTTCAAAAATGCCTGATTATGTGAATGGAAGTTTAATTGCAACTATAAGGTATAACATAGACAGCGCTTTTGGAGTTGGTGCCACGAGTTTTTATCTTCCAATAATTGCTGATGCCGACTGGAAAAATCAAAGAACAAAATATTCTTTCTTAAACGGGAAATTTTATCTTAAAGCAGAAGGGATTGATTCCAGCGGGGCCCAGATTTCAATTTATGACGATACAAGAAGAATTTCAACTTCCAATTTGAATAATGGGCAAAAATCTGGAACAATTTCCCTTCCAGGATTTGACTGTTATGGTGGACTTCAACTGAGTCTTAACGGACTTAGTGTTCCTGACACGAGAGCTAGCTTAGATGTTAATGGGCAGATTTATGAAGCTGCAATAGGAGAAAAGTTTTTTGACAATAAATGTACAGTCAGAGATTTAGGCAAATATGGAGTTTATGAAAGTGCAAGCATTAATTGCAATGCTGATAAAAGAGGAGAGAGTTTTGTTTTAACAAAATCTCCTAAAGTTAAACTGGATTTTCCTGGAGCTAAAGAGGATGGTTATAAAGTTGGTGATTATCTATTCAATTACACAGATAACGGAAAACTAGATAATGGAAAATTAAAAGGAGTTTATTTAGGATTTGTTGGAAGCGTTAATGATTCTAAAAAAGAGAGTGACCTTTTTGCTATGGTTGTCGAAGTTCCTCAAGTAAAAGAAAAATTAACAAGTGATGAGATTGCAAAAGTTGCCAGATTTGCTGAGTCTTATGAACCGCAAAAAGATTTAGTCAGTACTGGAGATTATATGCTCCAACATGGAAAAAGTATTTTTGGGTTTGTAACTGCAGCTATTGACTGGACTGTGGAAGGAAAAAGTTACCATTATATTAATCCTGCTAAGTCAGATACTATCAATGGTGTAACAGTTTCTTTAATTGGATTTGCAGGAGCAAAAGATTTTGACCTTTCAACCTTAAACCAAAATATCCAGGATTATTACACAAAAGCAAATGAGGATTATGACAAAATACTTGGAAGTTATTTGAATGAACAAAATGAAAACGGAATTAGCTATGGCGAGGCAGCTTTATACAACAAAATGGCTTTGGTAAACAGCTTGAGCCAGAAAAGAACTTTGATTGACCTTTGCGAGCAGTTTAAAGAGAATTACCCACAATCACAAAAAAACATAGATTTTTGTGAAAAAGATAAATTAGCAGACAGCGAATTATCCAGTTATTATATCTTGGTTAATGGAAAATTAAAACAAATTTCTTTGGATAATGTTTATTCTCCTAAATTTGAGGATTATGGTGCAGAGATACTAATAAATGGAGAAAAATATGATTTCAAGAAAGATGAAGTTAAGTATTTGGAAGCTGGGCAAACTTCTACTGGAACTTTAGACAAGACTCAATTTACCACTGCTGTAAAAAATACTTTTGGAGCACAATGTTCACAATATGCTAGTGATGTTTTCGATATTGCAAATAAGTATAGCGTTGATCCTTCAAGATTAATTTCTGTTATGAAAAAAGAGTCCAGCTGCAACGCTGACACTGCAGATTCAAGTGCTGGTGCTGTTGGATTGATGCAAATTTCCAGCTGGGATTTGTGCAAAAGTGCGCTAAAAATAAGCAGCTTAGGTGATTTAAGAGGAAAAAATAATGTTAACAAAAATATTGAATGTGGAGCAATAATATTGAGTTCTTATTACCAGACTTATGGACAGACTTCGTCTGTATCTTTATATCAAAACAGAGTTAAACGATATTGCCAAGATACAAATTATCAAACTAAATATTTGGAGTATCAAAGTTGGGATGCAGCATTAAGAGCTTACAACGGACTTGGGTGTACCCCTCCTGGTGCTGATGTGAATTATGTTGATGGTGTCAACCAAAATTACAACAACTTAAAGAGCGCAACACCAACTCTTGCAACAACTTCTGGTACTTCTGGAGCAAAATATGTCAAGCTTGCCGGAATTGGAGAAGATTATGTGGATGTTAGTATCTCTGGATTTTTTGGCACAAAAAGAATCACAAAAGGAGTTGTTGAAGATTTTGGAACAGGATATACATTTAATCTTCAATCAATCAATTTAAAGAAACTTGCTAAAGTAACTATTAATCCTCAAATACAAAATGCCGGTACTAGTGCAGTTGTTCCATTCAAGATTGGAATTGAGCAGAGTTTGATAAAATTGTCCCCTGAAAAAACTAAAGAGCAAATAGACAAAGTGAATAATTTAATTTCCAAGTGGCAGAGTGCTACAAACAAACTTGGAAATGTTGTGCAAGGAATGAATAAAGCATGTTTGGCGACTGGTGGGCTTTTGACTTTGAAGAATTTTCTAAGCGGCGAAGCGCTTGCAAGAAGCGCTGTCATGAGAAGTTCTGGAGGTTGGTATGAGAAATGCCAGGATTTAGTAAATCAACCTCAGTCTAAATATAAAAATGTTGATGTATGCTTATCTCAAAATGCCGATGCAATAGGCAAAGACGTTAAATCTTATGATGATGCTATAAATAAACAAAATACTGAGATTAAAAAATTAGAAGAACCTTATACAAAGACTGGAATTTTAGGGGCCAGAACAATTAATGATGATGATTTCTTAAAAGCTTATTTGGATAATGCTAAGCCAGAGATTACAAAGTGCTTAAATGACAGATATCCTAATGGAATAGACAATCATGGAAAAATAATCCAAGTTAAAGATTTCATGGCTTCTTTAAACAGCAACACAATATCTATTGGCGAAGTTAGAAACTTACAACTTAACTGCAGACTTGATGGTGGTTTGTTGGATGGAATGTCTAATAGTGTTTTGAAAAAAAGTGTTATTGATGTTAATACTAATTCTCAAGTTGTTAAAACAATTGGAGATGCTGAGAGTAGGTTTGGGGTTAAAGCAGATTATGGTGCTTCAAGAAAACTAACAGAAGTTTTAGTAAAAGAAGACCAAACACTTTCTCAGATAACAGGAATTAATCCTATTCCATATACTCTTCAACCAGACCAGCTTGCAAGAATATATGTTGATGAAGCAACAAGCAAAACATACCTTATTACATTGACTAAAGACTATGTTGTTGATCAAACATATGAAGTTGATAGCTTTGGGAATTTGCAGATGTCACAGGAAAAAAATCCTTTGTCTTTGAAATTTAAAAAATATGATTCATCAACTTATGCCCATCCTTACAAAAATCCTCAAGTGAGATATTTCGAGACAGATCCTTACAAAGGAATGCCCGCAATTGTTCCATTTGATATTGAAAAAGGATGGTATGTTTCTGTTAAACAAACTCTGCCTGTTTTAGGGGGCATTAGAGCTTATGATGAATCCGGAAGAGTGAATAGTTTCAATATCTGCAATGTTGGAGAAAATAACTTAGAAGAAAATATGGGTGGAGATGATAAATGCGAATTGATAAATCAAGGAACAGGGCAGCCTTATGGTCAGGTTTTTGGATTAATAGATTCTGATGCTAAAGTTCTTATTGATAAAGCTGTTGACGCCGTTAGCCAGGCAACCAGAGGTTATGGGGAACCAAAAGTAAGAATCGGAAAGAATACCTTTGATGTTGGCGAGCCAATGGTTGATATCCCCGATATAAAATGCCAAGACATAATGTCTCCAAGCGATTGCAAAATTTTATTTAATGTCTGCGACCCTGTTGTTTGTCCTTCATCAAGGTGCGATTTGGGAGGAAATTATCCTGTAAAAGATGTAATTCAGTCTGGAATTTCTGGAAGCATTGCGCTTTGCGCACCAAACTTTGTCGGATTTGGCGGAGATGTTTACATTCCAGTTTGTTTGAGCGGAGTTTATGCTGGAATGGATGGATGGCTTCAAATCCAAAAAGCTTATAGAGATTGTCTTCAAAATAGTTTGACTACAGGTCAGCTTACTGGAATTTGCGATGAGATTTACAGCTTGCATAGCTGTGAATTTTTCTGGAGGCAAGGGCTTCCTATTGCAAAGTATTTGGCTCCTAAAGTAATAGAAACAATTGCAGGACAGAGTGTCAAAGGTGGGGGAGAATATTTAAGTATAAAGAGTGCATTCGATAATGCTGGAAAGTCTGTTGATTACTTCACGCAATATTATGCTAAAAATTCATTTGCGGCATTCAAAGCAAGAAGCGCTGAACAAGTTGGAACAGCTGCCTGCAAGAATTTTATATCTATAGCTTATCCAAGCCTGAGCGGTTTTGTCAATGCTTTGACACAGCCAAATTCACCTGCTCAATTTAGCGGAAGATTTGACGAGATTCCTTACACAACTGCCACAAATCCTCCTCTATCTCAATACAAAGTTTCGTACTTTATTTATGCAGGAAATATAAGGGGAGCTTATTATCAGGTTTATTTAAAAGAGGGGGCTGAGAGCTCCTATTACCAAGATGCAGGCAATAGAAGAGTTGTTGCTGATGGCTATCTTGGGGCTGGAGAGAGAGTTGACCAGACTCCTGACTTTGTAGCACCTTCTGGATATAAACAACTTTGCATAAGAGTCAATGAACAGGAAACTTGCGGATTCAAGCAAGTCTCGACGGAGTTTGGCGTCAACTATGTGAAAGATTTGTACATGGCACAGCAGGCCAACAATACAAATATTCAGGGAACTAAAGAATGCATATCTGGAAGTCCAAGTTTGTACTCAGTTTTGAGCCCAAGTGTCGAGGGGGCTGCAAACGAAATTGCAAATCCTGCAATATACAATAGAGGAATCATAAGGATTTGCGCGACAGAAAATCCTGGAAGCGGAAGTGATCCTAATTATGGGATAGCTAATAAACAAAGATGGCGTGAGGTTGGAAAATGTGATGACAATATGAAATGCTGGCTCGATTCGAAAAGTGTTTCAGATGTTATTGATGTAAAAAATATAAGAGAAGGTGTTTTGAATAATACTGCTGCAAATGAATTGGAAAAGTTGATGAATGAGAATGGTTATATTAGTGATATAGATTATACAAATCTTATTAACACATTAAGCAAGACAAATGATCCTAATGAGAGAATAAAAGCTGTTGATGGAAATTTACCAAAGGTCTTTTTGAGCAATAAAAAAGCTGCATTGAACCTGATTAGAGGAGATGCTTATGCCGAGTTGGCGAAAGGATTGTTCTTAATTCCAAAACCTGTGAGCGATAATTCTGGAATTGATTTGAGCGGAACGATGGATAATAACCCGCAGGCATCAACATCTCAAGATGAAGATGTTTACAAACAGGAATTAAATGCAATTTCAGATGATGCTTTAGAAGATATCAATCGTGAGCTAATTGGAGAGGGTATAGATACAAGTGGTTTGTCTCAAGAAGAAATAATTCAAAAGTATGAAGAAATAATTCCTAAACTGACTGGAGGATACATCGACTTTACATTGGAAGAGGGAGGTTTGTCAAATCCAACTACCTCTTATTCTCTTGTAAATGGCCAGTGGAGTTTTTCGCTTGGAAGGACTATTTTTTTAGGAAGAACTGACTGGAAAAGTTATTTTGGAGATTATAAATTTAAAGAAGCAAATTTAAACAAACTTATTGGGTATGAAATTGGAACTTCATTCATGGTTGTTGATCTTAGGAACAAAGATTATGATGGGGCTGTGAAAATATTCTTAGACACTGTAAATTTTGAGAATGGTGCTGATGGAACAGCATGTATCTTTGATCAACTTAGGTGTGCAAAATTATCTACTGATGGCGTTGAATTTGGTTTTGGAAATGTTTTTAGATTTAAAGGTGAAATTGGTAATAAACCTCTTTATTTGAAATTTGTTGAATCTCCCCCTAGCCTGAATGTTGGAAAATGGTATTGGTCCAATGATGGAACAACATATTATCCATTTGTTATCATTGGTGATAATGGGGCTGCTGCTGTTTCTGGGCCTGGAGATTGGAGTTATTATAAACTTTGGATAATGGATTCTAATTTGTATCTTTTAGCTGGAGAGAACAAAGACTTTTATGAGGTGGCAAAAATAATTTTCAATTTTAATAGAAAATTAAAATACGACTTTGTTCAGAACAGGCAAATTGAAACACTCAAGCCTAGTGAGGCTAAACCTGTAATAAGAGAAGATAATATTATAACTTTAGGATTTTCTGACACTTTGAAAAAAGCAGCAGATGCTAAAATAATTAATTCTAAATGTGCTGATTTTGCTGCTAACATTCTTCAGTCTTCAAAAAATAATAACATTCCTGATCCTTTGCTTTTAGTTGCACTAATGCAAATAGAATCTGGTTGTGATAAAACAGCCAGTTCGGAAGGAAAGACCTTTAAAAAAGCAGATGGAACAAAATATGTTCTTACTTTTGAACTTGGGGCCTCTTATGGGCTTTTTGAAATTAGTGGTAGAACTTGGTGTGGCCAGTTTGGATTACCTCAAGATAGGGTTTCGTGCGTAAAAATGTTATTAGAAACTCCTCCGAAAAATATTGATGTTGGTGCGGCTATATTAAGCAAGTACTATGGGCAGTATAAAAATGGTGTTACATACAGTAAGTGCAACAGGAAAGTGAAATATTATGAATGGGATGCGGCGCTAAGAGCTTATAATGGATTTGGGTGTTACAAAGGTGCAGAATATTATGTCGAGAATGTCATGAAGATCTATAACAAGCTCGGGAAGATTGCTGAAGGGAAGAGTGCTTTAGCCACCAACGAAAAAAAAAATGACGAATTGACTGTGGCAACACTTTCTAAAAATCAATGCGTACAAGCCTTTGATAATTTAAACGATGTTAGATTTAGTTATGGAAGAAAAAAATTAATTTGGGATGAAAGAGCATATAATCTTGCTTTAGCTAAAAGTAATGATATGTATGAAAGGAATTATTATGATCATATCACTCCAGATGGAAAATATTTTTTTATTGATCTGAAGTCTAAATATGGATTTGTCCAAACCGAATATCTTGCTGAAAATATAGCAGCTGCAAGTGTTTATTCTAATGGTACCTTTGTGCCAGACATGACCTGCAATAAAGCGGTAGATGAGTTTTTGAATAGTCGTGCACATCGTTATTTTCTTCTTTATGTTAATGCCCCTGCTGGGGCGATAGGTTGTAACAATTATTTTTGCACGTTTTATACTGTTAATCCTGAAGGTTTTGCGACAGGGACAGTTACTTCAGCACAATCAAAAGAATTCTGGCAAAACGCTCCTTTACAACCTAGGGAAATTTAACTTAACGTTTTCTAAACCTTTTTATGGGGGAGACAGGATTCGAACCTGCGCAGACACTAAGTCAGTAGGTCCTAAGCCTACCCCATTTGACCGCTCTGGCACTCCCCCAATCTAGATTATCCATGTAATTTGATTTAAAAACTATTCCATAATATTCTTTGTTGTATTTTTTGTAAATCCATTTATCCTTTAATACTGGTATTTTTACACTTGAAAATAAATCTATTAAACCTAACCATAGCTCTTTGCTTGATGTAGATAATCCATAGCCTCTTTTTCTCTTTCCACCTTCTGTTGCCATTATTCCACTTAAAAACGCAATCCGCACATTTTTTTTTGATTTGGCTATATAATTTGGGATTTTTACTATGTTGCTTTTTTTCCCTATAGGTATTTGAAATACTTTATTAAATAAACTGTAAATTGATTTGTTATCAAGATTAATGTAATAAGTTTGCTTTCTGTTTTCCCTTATCTTTCTCAAATTTATACTAATGTCTTTATCAAAGAGTTTTTTGCATAATTTTACTATGTAAATAATTAATTCTTTATTTGAAAGTTCGATTGAAATTCTATACTTGGATTTATTTAAATGGCCATCTCCAATTATCACTCCTACTAAAAATGATAAATCTTCATCAAGTATTAATGGAATCTTAACAGGATTAGACAACCCAAACTTAGCTTTTGTGATTATTTCATTTTTGTTTTTTGAGATAATATTCAAACTATTTTGACTGTCAATAACTTCTTTTTGATAAGACATTCATTTTTTAAACCAAGCCCATTAATAAATGTTTTGTTGCCCAGCCTATTGTTCTATGTTTTCAATACAGGTTCAAATCCTGTACTCCGCATGCGAGGACACCAAGGTTTCCTTCGCTTAACCTTCCTTTTATTAGGCTGCTAGCTTTCCAGCTTCACTCCAATATCTTTGCCACTCTTTTAGATAAGGCATAAATCTGTCTAGTGTTTTTTGTTTACCTTCTCTTGAGCATATTGTTTTGAAGTTAGCAAGATATAATTCTTGTTTTTGGTTTCTTTTTGTCTCATCAGCATCAAAAATCATGTCTTCAACTTGTCCGAAAATAGTATTGCTGTGAGCACCGAATTCATATTTCTTTAATTGTTTGAATAATTCAACTAGCTGATCTGTTGCTTTCCAGCTGTCTCCCCAAGCCCACATTCCTCCAGGAAGAACTTTGTATCCAAGTTTTTCTACTTGTTCGTTAACTCTTTCTCTGAATTTTTCGTGTGATTCTCCATTTTTGTTCAAAATTGTTGCATTAGGAATATTTGCATAGCCCGCTAAGAATATATCTGATGTTGAACCTCCGTAAAGATTGTCTTGGTTGTTTTCCACAAGTTCTTTTATTGGAGTAATAATCACAGAATCTGTGTGGTCCCATTTACCATAATTGTGATTTTGGACTAAATGATTTAAAGAAAAGTGAATAGTTGGCCTTTTTGGAGAGGCATAAAATCTGTCTCCTTTTCGGTTAAATTCGCTGCTAGAAAATGCTCTTACAGCTACTAGATCATCGAGGCTAACACCTTTTTCAAGTAACCCTCTTAAATTTTGATATTCATCCATATATCTTGATAATTTTGAACTATTTAAATATTCCTTTTTGTTACTTTTCTTTAGTAGCTACAATAGAAAGATTTATAAATACCAATCTCTCATAAAAACTATGGAAAAACACAATCCAAACAGAGAAACTGCAAAAGGCTTAGCAAAGCTATTGTATGTTACAGGGCAGAATTTGAAAGATGTAATAAAATCTGACGCACGAGGATTTTACTATGTTAATGTTGATTTAATGATTGAACATGCAGATGCTATGGGCCGAGAAAATGGTGGAGTTAATTTTACAAGTTATGAATTAGAAAGTTTAAAAGGAAAGTATAGAAGTATCGCGGTTCCAACTCTAACACATCCTTTTAATAATGGAGCGCATATACTTACAAATAATGATTTAATTGGCTATGCTCAAACAGAAATTGGTTTAATAATTCCTAGTGAAATGTCTAAGACATTAAGTCAATTAACTGAAACCGATATTCCTAGCAATATGTTAAGTGCATTAAAAACAAAACCTTACACGCCACAATTTCCACTTAAAATATTGGTTTAATAAAATATGAAAGCAAAAAATTTACTAGCAACTTTAGGGATAATAGGAGCTTTAGCTTTGCCTATGGGATGCAGTGAAAGCTATGCTAAAAGAGAAGTAACCACAAGAAAACCCGAGATTAAAAAACATGGAATTATACAACATACGACTACTGATGAAGGGGCAGAAGTTTTAAGTGTACAGACTAATATTTTCGGTACGTATTATGAATATTGGGATGATGATAAAAATGGTTTTGTAAATAAAAGAATGAGAGTAGAACCTAGAGATGGGAGTGGTTACTTTACAACATATGCGGAGACTATTGAACAAATTTATCCAGAGAGTACTTTGAGTATGGCAGAATTAAAAAAAGAAGTGATGAGGAGATTCTTTTAAATAACATGGTATTCACACTTTTTAACACACAGAAGAAAAATCCTAACGAAGAATTGAGTCAATCGTTAGTTAGAGGTTTAGATGAGATTGAAAGAAGAAAAATTGATAGATTGGTTTTAACATTATATGAATCTGAACCAGATAAAAGTGTTTTTGGAAGATTTATTAATGCTTCTGAACATAATTATTATTCTCAAGATGTTTTAGATGAAAGCGAGTTAGATATGATTGATCAAGAAAAAAGTTATTCTATTATTTCTTTAGTAAGAGAAAACCCCTTTGGTCAAATTAGATATCCTTCAGCAGGTATAGAGGTTTTTCATAGAACACACGTTCATCCCTTTTTACCCAAGCTTGATAAGAGATCAAATTTCAATTATGTAAGTAAAGGCGGGATTTATCTTAGAGATGAATTTAAAGGCTTTATAGAAAATAATGTTTCTGGCGCATGGACTTCTGAAATAGTAGATGAGAGAGTAAGAAATGCAGTTGAAGAGTTCCAAACAAGACTGATAAAATCAAATTAAGAAAAATAAAAATTATTTCCTATTCTTGTAGACTACAGCCAGAATTATGGTTATGATGATTGCGCAAACAGCAAGAACTAAATTTGTTGTTCCGCCCCTGTAACCCATCAAGAAACCCAAAGCTATACCCAAAAATAGATTTGTTAGCTTGTTTATTTCAATACCTTTTTTTGCCATTTTACCTCTTTTTATTTTTATATAACCACCCAAAAAATAATCCTATAAACCAAAGGACAATTAATGAAGCTAAAGCCAAAAGAACCATCATGGCTGCCCCTAAATCACACATATCCCAATCACAATTGTAAGTGCTAAAAAATATTATCCATCCAATTATTCCAATACCTAACGCTATAAACCCTCCTCTAACAAGATAATTCCCTTTTTTTGCCATTTTACCTCTTTTTCTACGGACTAAATGTCCTTTTTATAAAGGATTTTATGATTTATAAATTATTTGATTTGAAATGTTTATCCCACCGCTATCACCCCGACCATCTCGCATCCCGAGTTTGAAATCAATGATAAAAATGCCAAACTCAAAATGCTCGCCCAGCCCCTAGTATGCTGCTGACGCAGGATTGATTTAGTATTAATGTAAAAACCTGTTTTGGTTGTCATAAAATTACTATTTACCACACTAACATTTTCATTAGCGAAAAATCTGACAAAGTCGATTTTGAGCAATATCAATCAGCGAGCGCATAGCGCGAGCGTAATTTAACAAATCTTATTTCTTTTTAGAAAATTCTTTTTCTTTTTGCCTTATTTTGTCTTCGAGGTCTAGTTTTTCAATCAGTTCTTTGTATCTGTTCCTGATTGTTACTTCAGTTATTCCTGCAATGTCTGCAACTTCCCTTTGTGTTTTCTTTTCGTCATTTATCAATGCTGCAACGTATAAGGCTGCTGCAGCAATTCCTGCAGGACCTCTTCCCGAAGTTAATTCAACTCCTTCTGCTTGTCTTAAAACCTTTAATGCGTCGTTTTGTGTTTTTGGAGAGAGATGCAACACTGAAGAAAATCTTGAGATATAATCTTTTGGAGAGCTTTGCTTTACTTTTATCCCTAGTTTTCTTATTATGAACCTATAAGTTCTTCCTATTTCTTTTCTCTCGACGTCGGATGCTGTTGCCATTTCGTCTAGGGTTCTTGGAATGTTGTATGACCTGCAAGCCGCGTATAGGCATGCCGCAATTACTGACTCCATGCTTCTTCCTCTTACTAAGCCTCTTTGTAGAACATAATTGTAAATCCTTGAGGCTTCGTCTTTAACCACATTTGGCAAGTTTAAGTAAGAAGCTATAACTCTTAACTCGGCCATTGCGAGCCTTAAGTTTCTTTCAATACTTGTTGAAACTCTTTCCTGCCATTTTTTTAATCTTAAGAATTTTCTTGTTTGT
>ERZ1292625.1517-Hain-H41-01um-R1-1517-length-26972-cov-5_pt1 | contig 26972 bp, 20 predicted proteins | sample MGYA00564400_ERZ1292625 | MGnify/ENA primary metagenome ERZ1292625 (study PRJEB36523, sample SAMEA6512639) | groundwater metagenome | collected 2019-01-08 | study: AquaDiva: Metagenomics assemblies of 32 groundwater samples | reverse complement strand
ATAGGATCCTTTTTAGCTTCTTAAAAGGGGTTTCAAAAGCTGCCCTAAAATATTCGGCGCCCTCTAATTTTCTCCATGGGGAAGGAACGAAATTCGGCTTTGGTCTGAAGAAAACTTCCGGAAAATAAAAGTCTAAAGGGAAAGGGATACCAATCTCGTACTTAAACTTCCGCTTTCTTCCGATAACCTCATCTAGCACATCGCTTCTTTTTAAGTGAGTCCGATGAAAGTAAGAAGTATCTAAAAAGCAATTTTTTTTCGGATCTCTATTCTGTATTGGTCTTCCTTTATCATCGAAGTACCCTTCTCCCGGATAATTACCGCCAACATGAAACCCTGGAATTTTTGTAGAGAAAGCTCTCAGGTTTATGTGGCCCTTTCTTCCTGCAATTTCATATCTAGCAGCTGACGCTTCTTGATAATGATAGATGTCACCAACTAAATTTACTGTCCTAATAACTATTGTCTCTATTTCTTTACCTTTCTTGTTTATTGTCTCGACGAGATTTTTTATGGAATCCTCCCACCAGACCTCGTCCCCATCCAAAACCAAGACCCAGTCGGCAGTTGTTTCCTCTAACATCTTCTGACGAGCTTGGAAATAGCCTACCCCGGAAACACTGTTATATTGTTTAAACAAAATCTTGTTAGGATACTTTTTTTGTATCTTTTTAATAATTAAAACAGTTTTATCCGTACTTCCTATATCCCAAACTGATATATTATCGACATAATCAATTACCGACATCACTGTATACCAAATAAAGTTTTCTTCATTTTTCACCAAACAGTGTGCAGAAATAATCATTTTTCCTTTTTGATTTTAGAAATAACCCACACAGCAGGAACCAAAAAATTGAAAACCGAACCTGCCAAAACTGTAAAAGCCGATCCGATTATTCCATAATTTGAAATTAACAAATACCCTAAACCGCCAATTATCGCCAAATGCCCTATCGATATATAGAGAAACAGTTTCGGGTAAGAAAAATAATAGAAAACTGACATGTGGATTGGAACCGAGATTAAATAAACCAATGACGAGAAAAATAAAATCACGAAAACCGGGCCGGAGTCTATGTAGCTTTTACCGAAAATTAACGGAATTAAATACAAAACAATCGGCATTACCAGTATTCCCAAAAATGATAGTCCTAAAACCAAAAGTAAATTTTTCTTCAAATATCTAATCAAGTCTTTCTTAGATCCCATGGCTGCCATTTTGGGAGCTATCACGGTAGAAATCGCCGATGATATTTGAGTGACGATTGCGATAAGCTGGTTGGCAACACTATAGATCCCTACTTGCGCCAAAGGCAAAAGTCTTGTTGAAATATACACATCCAGACGAGACGAAAACGCGGCGATAAAAATAAAGCTAGCCACCCATTTGTTGTAGTGAAAGAAATCCTTGGCCACACTCTTTTCATTGTCTACCTTTAAAAAATTAGTCGGTATCAAAAAAAGCCCGGCGAAAAAACCGATAAAAGGCACTATTATATAAACAAGTAAAATGTTTAAAAAATTAGCCTTAGCCAAAAAATATAAAATAATAACTATCGCCAGCCTGACGAAATTTGTCGCAATTTGTATTCCACTCCAGTGCCAAAATTTCTGGTAAGCCTGCAAAACACGGATAACGAACGAATAGAGAAAAATGCCAATTACTCCCGAAAAAGAGATTCTTAAAGACGTTGCCAATTCGGGTTTTGCCAGCAGCGAATTTGCGATAAACGGGGCAAAGATAAATCCCAAGATCGATATGGCAATCCCAACAATGATTTTTATTTCAAACCCCAGCTTCAAAAATCGCCATGCTTTCTTTTCGTCTTTTTTTAAATTCCTCCCCACAAATCTTACTAAACCTGTATCTGTCCCTAAATCCCCTATATCGGAAACAAGCGTTAAGGTGGTAATTGCGACGATTAATATGCCAAATGAAGAAGGTCCCAAAAAACGGGCGACCAAAATGTAGAATAAAGCCCCAAGCGCACCGTTAAAAACAGTGCCGACAAAAGTAATCGAAGATTGTCTAAAGGTGTTTGTTCCAATAACCGACCTTAGTAAAATCAATATTTTGTTAAAAATTTTCATCTTAGAAAGCCCACCAGAGAAAAAAACGCAATTGCCGAAACAATTAGCCCGGGGACAACATATCTCTGTGGAGTAAAGTAAATATCATAAGTTCCATCTTTATCAATGTGGAATCCATTAATCAAACTATAAAGAGGGAAAGACTTCTTCCCGTTCATCTGCCAAAGAGGGTCGTAAGTCTCCGAAAAGGCTAAGACCGCAGAATCGATTATCCCTTTCACCTCTACTTTGTAATGTGTGGAATTAATTCTCCGGTAATTTACAGCCGGCTCACCTGCACTTTTAAATAAGGGTTTTTCTTCTTTCTTGTATTGACGAGTTAATTCATTGATACGGCTCCACTCGGAAACCGGAATGCTGGCCAAGGCATTAACAACATTAATATCTCCGTAAGTTTTTATCTCGACAGGCGCTTCGGACTTCAAACTTCCCACTTCAAACCATCTTACATTGGCATCGTCTTGGACCGATTCTGGTTTCGTCAAAACCACACCCACGAGATAGCTACCTTGATAAAATTCTATTTTCCCTCCTTTTGTGCTTTCCATCACTCTGGCCAGCAAGATATTCCCTTTCTTTAATTTGTCATTTAAAATTTGTAATTCGACATTTCCTTCTCCTACTGCCCATCCCCCACCGTAATCGAAATCTTGATTGTCTATACCGTACTTTTCCTGCAAGAATCCTCTCCAGGAAATTAAGTCGGCGGTTTCCCTTTTCCACCACCCTGAGCTTGCCGTAGGACTAAAATCCAAATTCTTGGCCGGAAATATAAAAGAGCTTCCATCTAAAAAGTTCGCAGCTAAATCCGTGTCATTCTTGCCGTAAATAAGAAGCCGCGCATTGGGAAACTCTTTAAGTCTCTGCGAAAGCCCGGGGTGTTCTTCCGCAAAAACAAGCGCATTTTTAGATAAGTCAAAATCGGGAAGTTCGGCCAAATCCCCGTAGATTCTATCCGAACCTATTACCCACCAGATGTTTGGGCTCAAGAAAAATCTGTCTTGGTGTTTATTAACCTCTACAACCGGCACGGGGCTATCTTTTCCACCTAAGTCTCCCGCTATATGGCCCCAAGAAGAGTCGGCAATTTTACCCAAGAACCAGTGGTAATAGTCGATATTATCCTGCTTAAGCACTTCTCTTCTCGTGTCCGGATAGGGATAGACTATATATTTAATACCCGCAATATCCAAAAGATATTGGACGTACGGCGCGCGTAGATAATTGAAAGTCTCATAGGTCCCTGCTATCGCGGATGCAAATGGTCTTAGGTTGGTCAGGCGCGAGGCTTCAAGCGAAGGATGAATAGGTGAAGAATAACCGAGAGGGGCTTTTGTGGGAATCCAGAGAATTCTTCCAAAATCATTATCATCCGAAAGCTTATCGGCAAGCGTCAAATATTCTTTCTGATTGATGGGCTTTGAAAAGACCCCGGTCATTTTCCCCATATAAACCGGTGCGGCAAGAAGCAGAAGGTAGAACATAAGTAAAAGCGGCACGACCCGTCCAAAACGTTTATCCAACTGATTAATTGTTACGCCGATCAGCACGCTATACGAAAGAGCGGTTAAAAAGAAAAACTTCGTCGGGTCTCTAAAAAACGAAAAACCCGGAACGTTGGAAAAAAGCCACGAATATATTTGGCCAAGCGGAGGAATGGAGCCTTTGCTGAGAAAAACGGCGACAACTGCAACGATTAACCAGAAACCTACAACTTTATCTTTCTTTCTTAATATCGGGGCAAGAAAAACTAAAATCGGAATCAGAAAAAACTTTGCCTCGATGGGGGCAACCTTGCCAAATATATTCTTATACCAATGAGGTGCTTCCAAAATCAGAGAATGACCGATGTTGGCAAAACTCAAAAAAGAAACTTGTGAAACCCGTTCATGGGTAACCGGCAATATTTCGCCCCTTGCGAACCATGCAGGTAAAACCCAGTAGAAATGTAATGCCAGCATCGAAACCAGAAGAAAAACACCGAGAAGTAAATAATTCAGTAACATTTTCGCCTCCATATTTTTGTAAAAAATGTCGATCAAAAACTTAAGCAAAATCAAAATTGCGAGAATCAAAATAGCCCTTGGATCAAAAATTGAAATGCCCCAGAGAGGTAAAAGTGCTTTTAAAACACTCTTTATTGAGAGAACAGATATCGCCCTTTTGGTGTACAGAAAAGCCCATGGAAGCAAAGCGTACGTTATGGCGAGATTTATCTGACCCCCATCGACTAGAAGTAGGAAGTAGGTATTAAGAAGATAAAACAGTGTCCCTGCGGTTTTGCCCCACCTACCAATTTTGTATTCACCAAGAAGTCTATAAATGCCAAGAGCTGCCAAGGCTAGCATAGGGATAAACGCAAGAATCATCATTAAATAAGTAAAACTTATTCCTAATTTTCCCAAAATTGCGAAGGTGGTCCGTACCGGCCAAAACCACATAGAGAAAATGGTTCTCTCTCCCAAACCGTTTCCTACCTCAAAATCATTAAAAGTAACCGGCAACGAAAAGTTTGCCTCAAGCCCTGCGGGATATAAAAAATGCAAGTCATTTGCAACGTGAGGAAATGGAGCAATAAGCCGCCAGAAAACCAGAGCTATTATCAGGAAGAAAGCCAGTTTCCCAATTTTCATCTTGATTCAATAAAGTAAAAGATTGTTCCCAGCGCAAAAAACAAAAAAGATATCTTCAACAAAGTCTGCGCCACGCCTTGATGGCCAAAAAAGACGAGAGGAACCAAAGTCAAAAGAATTAATATCGCCACAATAAATAGAATTCTTGTCATTTCTTTAGCTCCCTTAGGCTTATTCCCAAACCAACCAACCAAAAAACTAAAGAGGCCCGCAATACTTGTTCCGCAAAAGATATTCCTATGATATTCAGAACCGCGCCCAAGACCAGCAAAGCCAGCGCCGGGTAAAGAAAATAATCGCTTTTGAATTTATAGGCCACAAGAAGAAAGATTAGAAAGAATGCCTCAAGCCAATAGAACAACGCTTCCGGCAATCCAAACAAAAACGCGGAGAAGAATATGGCAAAGGCAACTCCAATCCAGAATTTTATCTTCATGAAAACCTCCTTTTCACCAATTTATATAATAGGTATCCTACTCCGACTGCTATAGAAGCTCCAGAAACTGCATAGCCTACGTAAAGAAGTCTCTGTGGCGCGTATTCTAAAACCACATCAAAATTCCCTGTTTTGTTCACCCACCAAGCATTGGCATAGCCATTAACCAATAAATGGTTCTTATCTAAAATCTGGTTCCGCCTCCAGCTTTGAAAAAGCGGCCACTCGTTCACTTTCTCATCCTTAGATACCAAATAAGCTTTCCAGCCGGCGTCGTAAAGCTCAGAAAAAACCAAAAGAAACGGCTTTTGCGCTCCAATGATCTTTGTGTGGTATTTCGTAGAATTTATCCGCTCAAATTCCACCACCGGCAGATTAGTCACAACTTCCAAATTATTCTCCCGAACCAATCTGGCTTCCGCCGGAAATTTGGCATACGCTTGTAAATCTCGCACAGTTATTCTAGTGGGTCGATCAAAAGTGTGATAAATGTCTAATTTCTTGCATTTCGAAGAAAATTTTTCCTGAAATAATTTAAGGCAATTATTCCACGGCCCAACCCATAACTTCAAAACAGCCGCATTAGCGAAATAGTTGGGCCCGGTTACAAAGGAAAATGATTGTTCCAAATTTGAATATTCATCTTGATCGAGTTTTCGGGAATAAAAGTAACGCATTTTTCCTGTTTTGGGATCAGGGGTATCCGTACTTAGCGTGTAAACAATATTCAACCCATCGCCATAATGAATAAAGTAATCAAATCCAATCTCATATCTCAAAAATGGATCAAAGTTGTCAATAGGAATTTCTACCAAATTATTATTTTGGGTATCTAAGGACAAATCGGCAATATTAACCAGATTTTGTGACGGAGGAACACCGAAACTGATTTCATGCACACCGGAAGTTAACTGAAATTCGCCCAGTTCAAGATAATTATCGCGGATTAGAGGATCAACTAAATACAACCGGTCATCCACCTGCACTTCCATTTTTTTATTAATTTCAAAAACCTGGGGGAACGACAATGTTTTAGGAAAAACCAAACGATACTTTCCGTCCGTGCCAATTTCAAATTGGAACACCACCCGTTTGCCTCCTTGTCTGCTCGCTTCGGTCTCAATAAAATCCCAATAAGGCAGAATCTTATAATCGTTTACAGTTCGCTTAAACTTTTTTATAGCTTCAGTTACAAAACCATTCTCATTTAGCTGACCAGTTTCAAGTTGCCTAAGTATATGCAAATGACTGCTGAAAGTATTAAACATATCGTCCTGCCTCCATACCTGCCCTGTTGAGAGTTTAAATTCCGCTAGTTTGTCTATAGATTCCATAACTGCCGGCAATTTGTTCATATACCTCAAAAGACTCTCTTTAGCCAAAGAGGTCTTTCCGCTATCAACAAGTTTCTTAACCTCCATCAGCCTCTTTCCAAGCAAAGTTATTTCTTCTTTGGTGCGAACCTGTGGATTTGTTTTGGATAATGAACCGATTTTTTCCTTAAGCAGCACCAACGGAAAAATTTTATCTCCCGGCAGCCTCCTAACATACGGGAAAATATCCGGGGCTTCCGTATATTTAGGAAAATTCGCAGGGTCAATTTCATAAAATGCCAGATTGTGGATTATGCTGGCAGAAACCCTCTCCGAAAGACCGCTTTTTTCTAAAATTCCAAAGTCCGTCCTCTTCAATAAAATATCGCCATTATTAAAACTGGTCATAAATACATCTTCATAATCACGCTCTTTGCCTGTCAAGACAATATTGGCTGCGGGATAAATTTTTTGAGAGGTCGGATATTGACCAATCTCATAAATTTTAAGCGGCGCAAACTCGGCTGCCAATTTTAAATCGCTTTTTGCCTCCAGCGTTTTTTTGCTTAAAATATCGGAAATTGTATCTGGGTTTCGCATGCCAGAGAGTTTGTAGTCAAAGTCGGGTCTAAAAAGAATGTATCTGGCGTTTAATAAATTGGCTAACTTATAAAAGTCTTTATAAATCATAAACAGCCGTTCTAATTTGCCGGCGATCCGATGATAAAACGGAATAGTGGTATTGTAAGAAATGCTGGGGGTAGAAAACAAAATTGTTGACTGCTCAACCCCTGCATACCCCTTTGGCCATTTGTAGAAAATCCCTTCGCCGCCTAGCGGGAAAGTAATAAACCTAAAAATTCCTTCTTTCTTTGAAAGATAATCGTCCGCTTTTTTATAATAATCCGGAACTTCCACCTGGTAACCAATTTTCGGGTCGTTGGCGGGAGGATTATAGCTGGTAAAAACTAAACCAGTCCAATAAGGAAAACCTAAAAAAAGTATTAAATACCCAAAGATGCCAATTGCACCAAGAAGATAAAGAGATTTCCATTTTCTCTTTAACCATAAAAGCGACTCTTGCACAAAAATGCCGAAAAGCGGAGAAAAGCTAAGTGGTAAAAGGAGCGCTGTTTTTTCAAAGGGATTCCTAAAAAACTCTAAAAATGAGACTTTCTTGAAAAGAAAGTCGAAAATTTCCCCCAAAGGAGCCGAATTTCCCTTGGCGGCAAAAATCCCCAAAAAGAAAAGCGAAAGTAAAAACGCAACCCAAGGTTCTTTTCTTTTGCGAATAGAAATTACCAAAACCGAAATTGCGACGGTCCACTGCATCAACAAAAATACCGGATTCCGATATATCAAAGGCCAGGCGTAGGGGTAATCCACAGATTCCCTGAAGAAAGTTCCATGTTGAAAAATTAACAGATTGGAAATTTGCCCCAAAACCCTACTCAGGGCATTAAAAGTTCCGAGATTCCCCGATTCTGTAAAAAAGACAGTACTGACCTCTTTAAATGATGGGGATAACCTAAAATACAGTTGTTGAGAAAACCAAAAGAAGTTAAAGATAAACCAGAGCAAAATATTCAGAAAAAAATATCTAGCCACAAATCTGTCTTTCTCAAAGAAAACAAAATAATAGATGCTTATAAGAAACAGTAAACCCCAAAACATCAGTGTTTGAGAAGGGCCTGCAAAAGCAAATGAAAATACTGCAGTCAGGCCCATATTAAGAACAGCGAAAGAGTATTTTCTTTTTTTGAGTCCGCAGATATACAACCATAACCCCAAGGGAAGAAAAACATAAAAAAGCATTGGGTTTTGGAGAAATCTATTCCAAACATTAACTAATGCATAGGGATTAACTAAGTAGAAAATGGCCGCAGAAAAATAGACGATTCGTTTTCTATTGGGAAAAAGCTCCCTGGTCAGGGCGTACATGGAAAGAAAACCCAACATTAAACAGATAAAGAAAAATGTTGCTTGAATTAAAAATCCAGGAGTTCCGATATTTTGCATCTGGGTGAAAAACCAATAGAGGGGGGCGGCTGCGGCTGTCAACCCGGAAGCCATGCCCAAGAGTATGCCGCTCCAGGCATAGGCGCTAATATCAAACATTTTGCCAATGTTATAGTAGGGGGAGCCGATTTCACCACCCCCAAGGGAACTACCTCCTCTAAACCAAAAAAAAACTAAAGTTAATGTCACAAGAGCAAAAACAAACAACGGGCTCAATAAAAGCGCTTTAAATTTCCGATAAAAGTCATTTACCATGATAAAAATTATTTGCCATTTTCCTTCCCAACTTGTTTATAGGCCACAAAAACATAATCCGAAACTGATGGGAAAAGATAATAAATTGGTGTTACTAAAATGTTGAAGGTATAGAGAAGTTTCCTCAAGAAATCGCTTTGGACTTTGTGTACTAAACCTTTCTCTCCTAACAGCCACGACCATCCGTAGTTAACAGTTCTATATCCCATCTTTTGCAAATCCCTAGGTGTAAATGCCGAAAGATGAAGTTGGTGGATATTTCCGTCAACTGCAGGGTGATATATCTCGCCTATTGGAGATGCGATTATTATTTGTCTCTTGGCAATCTTTTCCATTTTTGCAATTAACTTCAAAGCATCATGTTTTGACATATGTTCGATAACATGAGAGGCGAGAACTATATCAAATGATTTGGGGTTAAAATCTATCTTTCTAACATCTTGGATAATATATTTATCGTGAGTCTTAAGTTTCTTGGCCTCTTTAATATACGGCTCGAACAAATCTACTCCGACTGCTCTTTTTATTTTCGTTCTCATCTTAATCAAAAACATCGGCTTGCCTTGTCCGCAACCAACATCAAGAATCGTCCTTGCCGATTTATCTATTACCCAAGGAATGGGGTCAGTCCACGCCATCAAAAACATCTTAAGCGGGTATGACTTTATATCTAAGTCCTTATATATTTTTTTTAGTCCCAGAAAAGGAAATATCAAGGCGTACCAAATTCCAGAAAAGAGTCCAAGCCAATACTTACCTAAAATATCAAACCTTCCCGTGGACAGAATAATCAAAGAGTGAGTTATCGCATAAACAGGAAGCATTATAAAGAAGAAAAAGATGTTATTCGAGAAGGGCGAGTGCTTGCGCATAAAAATTGTTTTATTTCTGGCGACCCGAAAGGCTCTTTCCGGTGAAGTTATTCCCAGCCACTCAACCCAAGGATGAACAAAAGTACTCTTCTGCCCTCTGTGCCAGGTTTTGGCGTAAGACGTGCAGTAAAGTTTATATCCCGCCTTTCTTGCTCTTATAGAAAAATCTGAATCTTCATAAGGAATAAAGTAGTCCTCATCATAATTCCCGATTTTCTTAAACACCTCTCGCTCGACCATCCATACACATCCGCACATCGGCACCTCTCTTAAGCCCTCGTATTGGCCTGTGTCTTTTTCCTGAACCCCCCAAGCTTTTATTCTGCCGGTTAAAAGATTGATATCGTGGCCGGCGCCCTGAAGATAGTTTTTCTTTTGCTTGTCATAAACCAGTGGTTGGATAATACCAGCTTTCTTTTTTTCTTCAAAGGCCCCAACCAAATACTTAACCATATCTTTGTCAGCATAGGCATCGTCATCAGTAAAAAGAATGTACTCTCCATTGGCCTCTGCCAACCCACGGTTTCTTCCCTCAGCCGCTCCAAGATTTACATCGCTTGTGACAAGCCTTGTTCCCTCAAACCGCTTAGGAAGCCAAGTTAGAAGCGGCGGTCGAGAAGCATTATCAACAACAATAATCTCAACATGCTTATACGACTGATTTTTATAGGAATCGAGACACTCAACCAGATCTTTTTTTCTGTCTTTACTAACTACCACAATCGAAACGAGTTTGTTTATCATTTAATTTTTAACGCCATGATTCCAGAAGCAAGTGACGGAACTATAAAACTAATCGGCGATAGTAAATAAGAAATCATCATCGAAGTGTATAATGTTATTATATTTTTCCCTCTCGCAAAGCCCTTTTCGGACCAAACAGGATAAAATCCAATACCAAAAACTTTATACCCCTTTTTTTTGAACTCACCCAAACTCCATCCGGACTTATGATGTTGGTTAGGATTTCCATTAATAAAAACTTCCGGTTGTTCCATGAAACCACACGGAGTTCCAAAGTATATTCTTTTTCTAGCAAGTTTTTCTGCCAGGTCGAGAAGTTTATTTCCATCTTCTTTGCTAACGTGTTCTATAACCTGCGAGCAAAATACCAAATCAAATTTTTTACGGCCCCTTACTAACCCCTTGCAAACTTTAACCAAATCGCCATTTATAAGCTTTTCGTATATTCCTAATTTATCTGCTTCTTTAAGACTCTTCTCGTAAATATCTATACCCGTAATTTTCCAATCTCTGGAGTAAATTTGTTTCATTAGTCCCCCATTACCGCAACCCAAATCCAAAACAGTTTTCGGACTGCCGACCAACCTTTTCAAATACCACATATATGTAAACGGTATAAGTGACACGACTTGCATATATTAAGTGACCAGTCTCCTAAGCACTTCCTCTGCTCTTTTATCCCAAGACCAATTTTCATTAAGCATTTCCATAGCTTCCTTGGCAAGTTTGCTTCGTTTTTTCTCGTCCTTCAACAAATCCAACACCGCATTTGCAAATTGGCCAGTGTCTCCCACTTTTACTTTTATCATTCCTTTAGGGTAATAAGATTCATACGCCTTGAGATTAAACCCAACTACGGGAAGTCCGAAGGCCATTGCCTCTGCCGAGGCCATTCCTCCGCTATCGTAAAGCGCAGGGTGAACAACCACCCTTCCCTGAGAAAAAGTTCTGTATTTTTCGTCACCATCAAAAACATATCCCAAAAGCTTTACGTTCTTCTCTAATCCTAAATCTTTAATCTTATATCTTACGTCCCGCATAAGCGGTCCGTCTCCTATCATTGCCAGTTTTGCATCTGGTTTTTTATCAACTACTTTCTTCCAAATTTCAATAAGTTCAACCACACCTTTTTGAGGATGAAACCGCCCCTGGAAAACGGCATCGTACTTCTTAGCTGTATAATGTAGGATGTCGGATGTAAGATGAGATTTCTGCCAAGCACGAATTTTATCCAAATCGATGGCGCCGATGACAATTACTGTCCTTCTCTTTTTATCTAACAGTGGAAATTGTTTCCTCTCGACTTCGTTATTTATCAAAACATAATCGGCAAAATGGGCAACAATCGGTTTTATTGGAAACTGCGCCAGCCAATAAAGAAGAGCTTTGAAATGATATGTTTCCTCTCTTTGACCTTCAGCAAAACCTTTTATTGGATTGGGCGCCGTTTGATACCAGGCGGCTGCCCAAGTAACTCTGGGAAAACGAAGCTTCAGGATAAAAGCCGGTAAGGAATCCATCCAAAATTCGGATGCGCTGTATAAGATCAGAGATGTAGGATGTCTGACGTCTGATATAGGAAATTTAAGACGAAGAGCTTCAAAAATTGAACGAAAAATACGTGCAAAATAAGCAACGACAAATCCTTTCTTCGCCCATCTGCTCGTGTCCCACACTTCATACCTCAAACTTCTATCTTCTGACAATTTTTGCCTTCGGCACATTTCCCGACCTTCTTCATTGACATATATAGAAACCTTCGCTTTTCTTTGCCAACGTCTGGCAAACTCGATAAAAATCCTGTCGCCGCCAGAAATTCCTTTTCCTTGAGCCGCCATAGCAAAAATGTGAATTTCTTTCATTTTAAGCTTCCTAAGTATACTACGTGGAGAAAATTACTCTCTGATTTTTTCCTCATACCATTTTATTGTTTTTTTCAAACCCGTTTTAAAATCGGTTTTAGCTCTAAAACCAAACTCTTTAAATACCCGGCTTGTGTCAAGCTTTCTTCGTGGCTGTCCATCAGGTTTTGAGGTATCAAAAACTATTTTCCCTTTGTAATCTACAATATCCGATATTAGATTTGCCAAATCTTTAATAGAAATTTCAAATGAGGCTCCAATATTAACTGGATCAGGTTTATTATACTTTTCTGTAGCCAAAATTATCGCTTCTGCCGCATCTTCAACATACAAAAATTCTCGCGTTGCTTTACCAGTCCCCCAAACAATAACTTCTTTCTGGTTTTGATCCCTTGCTTCAATAAACTTTCTAATTAAAGCAGGAATAACATGGGAAGAGCGTGGATCGAATTTGTCTCCCGGCCCATAAAGATTAACAGGAAGAAGAAAGATAGAATTAAAATCGTACTGTTGGCGATAGGCTTGACCTTGAACCAAAAGCATTTTTTTAGCAAGACCGTATGGAGCATTTGTTTCTTCCGGATACCCATTCCAAAGATCGTCTTCTTTAAAAGGGACCGGAGTAAATTTTGGATAGGCACAAACTGTCCCTAATGCTATAAATTTTTCTACACCAGCTTTTCTGGCCTCTTCCATCATATGGACACCCATCAAAATATTATCGTAAAATAGTATTCCAGGTTTTTCTTGGTTATATCCAATTCCTCCAACATTTGCCGCAAGATGAATAACTATATCCATTCCCTTGACGACTTTTTCGCAATCCTCCTGCTTTCTTAAATCATAATCTTTTGAACGGGAAATAAATATATTTTCTTTTGAAATACCCTTTTTAAGAAGTTTGTTGACAACATAGGTTCCCAAAAATCCCGCACCGCCAGTAACTAGAATTTCCTTATCAGTCCAAAAATTTGATTTAGTCACAATTTCACTGGTTAAGTATACCTTCTACGAAGTCTTGGGTAAAGCTATTTTGAGTTTGCGGTTTAGTGGGTAAAAAAAACCGATGAGAGTACCGCAGACAAGCTTTACCCACTTTGAAAAAACTCCATATCTTATTGCCTCCCTCAAATAATAAGCCCACAAAAGAGGCGTAAAGAGAATATAAACTAATAAATTCACACCATGCCTTCTCATGAAAAGGGTTCTGTTCCGACCTAAAAAATAAGCTCTGGAAAAAATTCTGGGGCCCCAGACCTTTTGATCTTTAGACTGGTCATGATATGCGACAGCTTTCGGCTCATACCAAGTCTCATATCCAGCTTTCTTGGCCCTCAAACAATAATCAGGGTCAAGATAACCAATAAACCAGTCATCAAAGCCCCCAATTTTGTCCACAACTTTCCTTCGTATCAACATCGCCGTCCCTGAATTCTGAACCTTTCGTGCAACCTGAAATTTATGCTTGGGACCCCAGCCAATAGAAACCTTACCGGTCCATAGACTCACATGTGCGCCAGCTTGATTTACCCAGTTTTTATCTGACAAATAGAGTATCATCGGGGTGACAATGCCTACTTCTTTTCTTTTTTGTGCTCTTTCAACCAATTTTAAAATCATATTAGGTTCAATAACCACATCAGAATCTATCATCAACACATATTTGCAACTCTTGTTTTTAACAGCATGGGCAAAGCCAAGATTATAAGCACCCCCCCAACCTATATTTTCTACTCCAGCATCAATCCACTTGACCCAACGGAATTTCTCGCGTCCTTCATTGAGCGTTCCATCTTTCGATCCGTTATCGATAACAATTACCTCAAAATTCGAATAGTCTGATTTTTTCAGGGACTGAAGAAGCCTAAATAATATTCTTTTGCAATTAAAACTTGGTATTACAACCGAAACCCTGTTTTTCATTTCTATCAGTCCCATGGCCATACTTTAAAAACAACCTGAATATTATAGCTTCCATTACGATCAATATCCCACGCATTTGCGTAATCAAAAATCAAAAAGTGATTTTCTTGCACTTTTCCGTCTATTCTGGCAATCCAATTTTTATCAAACGTTTCTTTAAATATTAATTTATACGGTTTTTTCGCATCGTTTATTTTTATGTCATATTTTGTGGGTGAAAGTTTTGTGTATTCAATTTCCGGCCCGTCAGTTTTAAATAAATCCAGATTTTCCGACTTAAACTCATAAATATCTAAATCTCCAAATTTTTCTAATAATTTTATTTGAGGATTTTTACTCAAGGTTTCAACAACTTCCGCCGAAGAACTGGCTCCGGAAATCTTGGCGTCCAAATCGTGATGTAAAACCAAAAATTTTATGTTCATTTCCTGCAAATTCCGGCCGTAATCCCCCCCGCTAATGAATTTTTTGTATAAATCAAAATATTTATCGTCAAAATACTTGGCTCTCAACATCTTTGAGATTGAAGTCTTGTCAAACAAGAACTCGCTGGGTTCAAGCCCCTGATAACTCCAAGAATAACGGACACCGTCACCCGGAATTATCGGAAGCATCAAGATTCTCCCGGAAGACTTATCCAGATTTAAATAATCATTGGCTTGTTTGTAATAATCCGGAACTCTTACTCTGGCGTTTTTATATATATCTCCAGTCCACATCGGCCAAACGAGCATTCCACAAGCCAAAAACAGTATTCCAATTCTTGCCAATTTGTTTTTTATTTTCATTAAACCAAGGCCAAAAAATATAGAATAGGGCAAAAGCCAAACCAAACCAAACTTCTCATAAGGATTACGCAAAACTGCCATAAAAGGAAAGTTTGAGAACAGCCAATTAAAAAATCCAAAACCAAAGGGAGGATTGGATCCCTTACCCACAAACCAACCCACAAAGGCCAGACTTGTTAACCATTTCCAAGACTGTGTTTTTCTACTAGACACCCATCCTACAATCACAATTACCAAAATTAACACACTGACAAGCCAAACCCAGGGTTGGTTATACCAAGAAAACCACAGGCTATCTTTTCCAAATAAATAGCTCTGCCGCAATAATAATATCTGATTAGTCGTAAAATATTGGCTTACTCCCCTTAACGAATCAAAATTGGTTTTCCAATCTGAGACTAATCCAAAAGATGATGAGCTAATTTTTAGAAACGGAAAAATCCACCATATGTTAACAACAGTAAAGAGAAAAATTCCAACAAAAGACCGAGCTAAGAGTAAGAGTGCGAAATTAAAACGATCTCTCTTTTTCGCCCAAATATCTACTATTGCAAAAATGCCAGCGGGAATCCAAAAAGTAAATAAATATGCAGGCTGACTAAAAGTGTTCGAGAATAAAAAATTGGTAACAGCAAAAAGCAAAGTATATCTAAGCTTCCCCTCGCGTAGCCATTTTATCCAAAGGAAAAGGAATAGAGGTAAATACGCCCAGGCAAACATTCCAGCGTATAAAAATCTTGCCCAAACTTGAGTTTGCGAGTATAAATTCAAAAGATAAAACAAAGAAGCAATCATGGCTACCTTGCGATTATTCTTAATAATGTAATTAGACAAAAGAAACGTAGAAAAAACACCGGTTAGCATCAGGCTCAAAAAAACTAGCGATTGAACAAAATAAATTGGCAGAAATTTAGACAGAAGAGTAGCAAATGAATATAAAACAACACGGCTTATAAGAGTCGGGGAAGGGATTCCTGTACCTGTCTCAAACCAAGCGTATCTAAAAGCCTCTGCGAACTTCCTGGAATTCCAAATGGATAAAGCTTCTTCCCCTCCCGCCAAAAAATGCCCGGTCCGAAACCATATGAAAGACAAAATTACCGGGACAAAAAAAAGGACAATATAAACAAAATTTTTCCTTGATGACGCTTTCATTTGACTTGTTAGTATTGTATCCTTTCCTCAAATGGACATAAAGCTATTAATTATCTTACTAGATCCGCAAAGAGTTCCATACTATATTATATTCGATTCTTTTTGCTTACAAAAATAAGCTTCTAACACTTAAGCATAAATTTAGAGGTATGTTAAGCCTGCCCGAGGGAGTAACTCTTTATAAGCTCGCAAATTCATTACCCAAAAAATCAACCGTTGTTGAACTGGGTTGTTATGGAGGTTTATCTTCCGCATTCATATTGGCAGGATTAAATAAAAGCAGTTTTCATTATTCTATAGATCCATTCGACAAGGATCTTTCAAAACAAAGGCAGTTAATTAAAAAGTACAAAAACAAAAAATATAAGAAAATCGAGCTTGACTTAAGTATGAAAAAACCAAGAAAAAAAGATGTTTATGAATTATTAAAAAATGAAGGGCACAAAAATTTTAAATTGATTACTGGATATGGCGATGCGGTTTCCAAGAGATGGCATAAAAAGATTGACTTTCTCTGGATAGATGCAAGCCACGAATACGAAAATGTAAAAAGAGATTTTACTGACTGGTCAAAATTTCTTAAAAAGGGAGGTATAATTGCCTTTCATGATTCAAACAAAAAGGATAAATCGCCATATTGGAAATGGGGATGGCCTGGGCCAACCAAACTGGTTAATGAATTTATAAAAAGTCCGTCTTGGATAAAAATAGGAAGAGTCGATTCAATTGTTTACGCTACTAAGAATTTTTAGGAAATCAACTTTGCGTATATCTTTTCAAGATCTTTTATTAAAAATTTTGAATCAAACTTTCTAGAAGTCTGGCAACCTTGGGCAATCATCCGCTTAAGCCTTTCCTTGTCTTTAAGCGTTTTTTCAATAACGTCTTTTTTCCAAAGATCTTCCAAATTATCTAAAATAACTGCATTCTTGCCATTAACAGCATAGTCAAGAATTCCTCCACAATTCGTAGTTATCACTGGGCAACCGCTTGCCATAGCTTCAAGTCCAGGTATATAAAAACCTTCCGATCGACTTGTAATTAAAAATATATCTGATTCCTGATAAAGCTTGGGAAGATATTTTTGTCCTGGATCTGAAATAAACTTATCAAAAACATTCCTGTATGGCTTCTTTTCCAAACTTACCAACGTAAAATGATAGTTTGGATGTAGGGATTTCAATTTTCTAACTGCCTCGACAAGAAGATCCGGCCCCTTGTGCTTATTGTACCAAGAAATCACCGACAAAATTTTGACTTGATTATCCTTATGTTTATTAAATAAATTTTTTCTAAGTCTGAAAATAGAACTATTTAAAGTTGCATAAGTTATTCTTTTAACACTTTTTCCGCTTCTATCAAATCGTCTTACTCTGTTTTGTAAATACCTACTTATCACAACTTTATCTAATGGGAGAGTATACGTAAATCTAGCAAAAATTCTTAAAATGGGATTTTTATAGAAATCTTCCTCCCATTCTTGTAAAAAATAGATTCTTTTTTTGGCCTTCATAATTAATGACAAATATGAGGTAGGCCAAAATGTCGAAACCAAAAGATCCGGTTTCCAGTCAACAAATGACTTAATAAAATTTCTAACTGGAACGCCTAAATCGTACCACCTTGGCTTATTGCCAAAAATTGTGTAGATAACAACGTCATACCCTAATTCAATTAATTTATTGGCATGCCCGAATATTACCTTGTTGCCAGTATTTTCTTTGGTGCTATAAATTAAATAGCAGATTTTAGGTTTTGGAGTCCAATTCAAATCTGAAAAGTGCCTTTTTTTGAAAACAAAATAATCGACAACGACACTCCCTGGATAAATAACTACTTCTCCTTCTTGACCATTTACTCTAAATCGAAAAATGCGAGTCGATATCATTTTTCTCAGAAAATCAAGGTGGGCCATGAATAATGAGCGAATATAAATATACTTTCCCGAAAAGAAATAGTTTAAATATGTGATAAATTCCAAAAAAATTCTTCCCGCAACGATCTTGATAAACATATTTCTCGGAAGATTCCTTACCAAAATTAAAAGATTGTTTCTATGCTCCCAAAATCTTTTTAAAAAGGGATTCCTTTTTGAAGTAGATGCCACACGATGGTAAATGGTCGAAAAGGGAATGAAAACTACTTTATAGCCCTTTCTCCAAACTCTCCAACAAAAATCGATCTCCTCCATATAGTTAAAAAAGGCTTCATCGAAAAGACCTCCCACTTTTTTTATTGCACTCCTCCGAATCATCATTGCAGCCCCACTCGCCCAAAAAATATTTACCATATCATCATATTGGCCATTATCTTTCTCCATCTCATCAAAAATCCTACCCCTCGTGAATGGGTATCCATATTTGTCGATATAACCACCGGCCGCTCCCGAATAATCAAAATGATCTCTTTTTGAAATTAATTTAATTTTCGGTTGTGCAACTGAGACTTTCATATCATTTTCCATTACCTCAACCAATGGCTCGATAAAATCTTTTTCTACTTCTGTATCGTTATTAAGTAGCATTACATACTTTCCAGACGCTTTTTTAATTGCAAAATTGTTACCTCCAGTGAAACCGAGATTCTTATTTATCCTAATAGAGTTGACAAAATTTCCAAATTTTTTCTTTATTAAAATAGATTCGTCGTTATCCGAACCATTATCTATCACTATCACCTCAATGTTGGGGTATGTAGTTTTTTTTAGTGAGTTAAGACACTGAATTGTGTCCGAAAGCCCATTCCAATTTAAAATTATCAAAGATACCTTTGGAAGTTTTTTCATTTAAAGACTTTTGCCAGCACTCCAACACCTTGTGTTCGTGGCTGATACAAATCATTTAACTTGTCTATCAAATTAACCGTTCTAAAAGCTAGACCAATTAAAAACGGTCTTTTCGCGGCTTTTTCATACTTACTAATCGCCTTGACCGTTTTTGGCGATAAACTCCCTCCGTAAAGTTTTCTTGCCGCAAAATACATTAAATTGTGATTAAAAGGCAAACACCAGAAGGTCAAGGATTCTACTCTCTCAACTTTAAACCCAGCTTTTTCTACTACTCTTGCTATCTCTTGGGAAGTGTAAAGCCGGATATGCTGATTCCAAATCCCTGCCCAAAATCCGGTCTTTATGTGAGTATTAAATAAATGTTCTAAAATCCAATTGACAGGGTCCCAAAGAAATGGATAGTTGGCATTGGGAACCGTTAAAACCAATGTACCCCCGGGCTTAAGAACTCTCCTTACTTCTTTAAGCCCTTTAACATCATCCGGCAAATGCTCGGCAACTTCGCTCATTACCGCTTTATCGAACGATTCCGATTTAAAAGGAAGTTCTTTCATAAGATCGGCTTGGAAAAACTTTATTTTTTTGCCTTTCAAATTTCTTTTCGCGCTCGCAAGAGCGTTAGGGTCAAAATCAGCGCCCGTTAAGTCCAGTTTTAATCCTAAATTAGAAAGGAGATGAAGATAATATCCGTCGCCGCAACCAACATCCAAAATCCTCTCACCTTCCTTCGGATCTAGCTCTTCAACGATCCTTCTCGCTCTCCTTTTCAGGGCCATGTCCCCGGTGTTGGCGAGAAGCTTCTCAATTTTTTCCTTCGTATGAATCGATAATTGTTTCGACATTTTCTTCGGAATACTTTTTAACGGCAAATTGCCTGCAATTTTTTGACAATTGGTAAAGTTTAACAGGATTTTCATAAAAATACTCAACGGCATTTTTGATATTTTCCGGAGTAATCTCAATTAACTTTCCGACACTTTCATCCATTGCCTCGGGAATTGCTCCGCGACCGGCCCCGATAACCGGCGTACCGCAAGCCAGAGATTCAAGAATTACTCTGCCAAACCCTTCTTCGTGTGTAGACGGAACAATCAATAAATCGCTGGCCGATAAGTAAAGGGCCACTTCATCCTGCGAAAGTCCGCCGACATAAGAAATATTTTTAAATTTGCGGGCATATTTTTCTACCAAGGTTTTCAGCGGGCCGACGCTTGCAACAACCAAAAATATCTTTTTGTTCCATATACTCGCAGCTTTGACTAGTTCCCTAATTCCTTTTTCGGGAACCAAGCGAGAGGCGCAAAAAACAACAAATTTTCCGCCCAGTTTAACCTTTTCCTTCGCACCATCTATTCTTTTGAAACGATTTAAATCTACCCAGTAGGTAAAAACTTTTACCTTTTCTTTTGGAATCTTAAGTTCCTCGACCTCCTTCTTTGACTGTTCGGAAAGAGTCAAAACTAAATCCGAAGCATTAAAAATCCATCTTGCCAAGTTCCTGTAAAAACCACTTTGGGGGAAATTATAGATTGAATGTGTCGTGGTAATGACTTTTTTCCCAAATATCTTTCCCCAAAAAACCGAGACCGTTCCGGCAATCAACCCGTGCGAATGAATCACCCTAATATTTTTGCCCCTCAAGATTAGGAAAATCGGCAAGGCGATAAAAAGACCGGGGGTTAAGTAGATAAATTCAAGAAATGGTTTTTTAACAAGTTTGTAAAAAACTTTTCCAAACCAGGAAATCCGAAAAATAGAAATATTTTTCCCTCTTCGCTCAAAGCTTAAGGCTTTTACATCCGTTGTTATTGGTTTGTAGGTTAAAACGTAAACCTTCCAGTTGCGCTTAGCCAATGCCGAAACTAAATCGTCGAAATGTGTCTCTATTCCCCCCAGATTCGGAGAAAAGCCGATTGAAACAATAAGAACTTCTCTCATTTTTTTGTAAGGCCAAGAATTTTGTATTTAATCGTGACATAGCCGTATATGAAAGTGGTTGCAAGACACATTAGAGGATAAACAAACCAAGCGATATCGGGTATTTTTAGAAAACCCATAACTGCCTCCCACAAAGGTCCAACTATCGTCAGGCTATAAATAACAAAAATACCAACACGTTTCTCATCACCCGGCATCATAACGCTCCATCTCCTTTTCGCGATATCCTGAAAGTGGTAGCGTTCGACAAAAGAAATTCTTCGTTTCATAAATTCCCAAAATCCCCTTGTGTGTGTAAGGTGGATTATGGAATTTTTGACAAAACCGAATTCATTATGTCCGGATTTTGCGACTTCAAACATAATATCTATCGGGTAATGATATTCCGCTTTTGTGTTTGCGTATTTATTTACAAGACCTTTCCGCATTAAACAGCCATTTGTACCTATAGACGGAAACTGCCTAGAACTTTTTGGAAGCCTGACTAAATAATAATCACCTTTGTCTATGGCTTTACCGGCAAGAGTCCAAGTTTTCGAAGTTTGGGGCATTCTGTCGGCCTTATGCAAGAAATACGGTAAAGGCTCGCTGGTTCCGAAAAGTGCAAAATATCTATCCATCAGGTCATATTTTTTGCTGTAGTGGTAATAGCAAGTATTTGTTGCAACCATTTTGGGATTCTCCATAAGCGGTTTAATCATTTGAACCAGCCATTTTTTGCTCGGCAAAAAATTATCGTGGTCCAAGATAAGAACCATCTCTCCCCTTGCTTCGTTATAAGCCGCCCCGCGGTTATATTCCGCGTTTTGTTTATCGGATGGGATATGAATAACTCTAGCTTTATACTTCCTGGCAATTTCCAGCGTGTTATCGGTTGAACCACCATCTCCCAAAATAATTTCGATTTTGTCTTGAGGATAACTCTGGCTTCTTACCAACCTTAAACATTTATCCAAAGTTTTTCCGGAATTAAAAGTTGGAGTAACCACTGAAATGCTTGGGTACTGTTTTATCATTTTTTGCTCCAGATATAGAAAAGAAGTTTATCCCAAAGGCAGGACGGCAGAATTTTCTTTAGAAAAGTAACAATTCTTGCATCGGCGCCCATTATTACTTGGGCCGGCGGATGGGAAGAATCAATAAGTTCTCTTACCTTTTCAGCAACATCTCTTCTGGTAAGCATTGGCATTAAAAGAGATAGAATCCTGAATTTTTCTCTGGCCGGTTTATGGGGAAGGCTTTTTGTGGTTTTACCTTCCGAAGCTATCGCGCCCGGTGCAAGATTGGTAACCCAAATTCCGTACTTTTGCAGTTCATAGTGGAGAGCAATTCCCAAAGCGTGGAGACCGTGTTTGGAGGAAGAATAAAGGCCGAAATTCGGAAGAGAGATGATTCCATTGAGAGAAGTAATATTAATAATTCTTCCTCCCTTTTGTTTTTTCATATATGGCACGGCGTACTTAATCAATCTAAACGCCCCGACTATATTCGTGTCCAAAATTTTTAAAAACTCCTCGGTCTTAAAATCTGTCGTCGGGCCGACAAGGGCATAGCCTGCATTGTTTATCAATACATCGATTCTCTCTTCATTTTCAACTACTTTCTCCATCGCATCCTTACAGTCCTTCTCGCTTGTGATATCGAGTTTTATCGATTTTATGTTTCTACCTTCTTCGACCTCCCCAGGATTTCTCGCGCCGGCATAAACAACAAAGTCTTTCGACAACTCCTTTGCCAAAGTCTTTCCCAAACCCGAGTTTGCTCCGGTAATAAGTATTATTTTTTTCTGCATATAGTCTCTATCAGCTTCAGGCTTTCTCTGCCTGATTTCTTCCAGCCAAATTTTTTACCCCAATTGACTGCATTCTTCTCAAAGGTCTCGTACAAATCCCTATTCTTGCATAATTCTAAAACATTATTTGCTAAACTTCCAAAATCCCCTTTCTTTACCAAAATACCCGTTTCGCCATCTTTTACTGAATCCTTTGTGCCGGGTACATCGTATCCTACAACGGGCGTGCCAACACTATTTGCCTCGATATTAACCAATCCCCACCCTTCCCGTACCGACGGATTAATCATAACCCAAGCCCTGGCCAAAAGTTCAAATTTCTTTTTCTCCGAAACATACCCCCAAAATTTTATTTTCTCTCTAATTTTTAACTTTGAAGTTTGAATTTTTAATTTTTTGACATATCGCAGGTCTCCTCTTCCTACTACCCAGAATTTCCAGTTTTTATCGCTTTTACCGCGAAGCGGCAAGCTCTGCTTATTAATAAGCGCAAAAGTTTTAATCGCGTCCTCTATGCCTTTGTCTCTTGCCAATGCTCCCAGGTAAATCGCAGTTTTACTTTTCTCTTTGGGGACATCAACTTTAATCTTAAAAACTCCATTGGGAACTACGTAAGTCTTTTTGATTCCCCAGTTTTCCAAATCCTTCTTTGTAGACTCCGAAACGGTTACAAAGGGAAGATTCTTATAAAGCCTAAAAACCCAGGGTTCCAATAGGTAACCTACTGCTCCATATATCAAATTCTTAGGGAAGGGTAAATGGCTCAAAAACCATACCTCTTTTGCCACCTCGTGGATAAAAGCTACCTTTTTTTCTCTCACATATAGGGGAGTAAAAAAGGGAATTCCATGGAAGTGGTCAAAGACAATATCAGGTTTATCCTCTAGATTTCTGTACCATTTCCATGCTTCCAAATGCACACCGATTAAACCTTTCCCCCTTCTTATAATTTCAACGCCGTCTATGATTTCCCGTTCTCTTGCGCCAGGAAAAAAAGATGTAAAAAGCGTAACTTTATGCCCTGCCTTTACCCAAACCTTTGCGTGCTCGTGAGTTACAATTTCTGCTCCCCCCAGATTTGGATGCCCAGGCCCTCTCCATGAAAAAATGACTATTTTTAGTTTTTTACTTCCCATATCTCAGAATTGGCATTTGAAAATATCTTTTCTACCCCCAAATCCCCAGGTGAAAACGGAAGTTTCTCCATATAGCCCTCGAATTTCACCAAGTAAATATATTTTACATTAAGTCTGTCGAAAATCTTTTTGGCATTAGCCCTGTCTTTTGATGTCAAAACACCCGGATCATAAACAATCGGGTGGCCGCCGAATCTTTTAACGTATCCCCTTTGATTTGCAAAGGCCGGGTGTCTAAACTGTGTATGCCAAGAACACTGCAGGCACTCCTCGTTTGCAACCAATACCTTTCCCGGCGCTAAAGTTGATAATCTGAAAAGTGCGTACATTTCTCCCTGGGAAACTGAATAATCTATTTTTCTAAAATAGTTCCAGCCCTTTCCTGTCAACAAATATAGAACAGCTTTTTTCTGCCTAAAAAAGTGTACGGCTTCGGCGGAATAGTCTTTGATGCTAACTCCGTCCTTGGGAATTTCCCATTCATCGGCAAAAGAAACTTCCAAGCCGTCGGCCAATTTTTTAACTCTACCTCCCGGATATTTTTGTAAAATTTGTGGTATATCTATCCCTTTTCCTTTTATTACTACGCTCGCTTCGGAGAAAATAATCTCAGAGCCCTTTGGCAAAGTCCAAGAATCTTTCCCGTAATTAATTTCATCAAAAATCGAGGGGATATAGATAGAAAGATTTATGTCGCTATTGGGCGACTGATAATAAGGCTCAATCAAATCTGCAAAATAAGCCCTAAAATCTCTAATTTTTATTTCTCCGGTTGCCTTATCAAAAATATATCCCAAACGATAATGCGGTGATTGAAACCATACGGCTTTCTTGTTTCCTCCCAAGAGGTCATCGCTTTCAATTAGTCGGGCAGGCGAAAGTTCCGGAAAAGTTTTTCTATACCAATTGCTAAACTCCCCCATATTGGTAACTCGATAGCCTTCGCTTATAACCAATTTGCTTACTATCCCCATTTGCTTGGCATACTCACCCTTGTAGGCTTCGGGGGTAAAGTCCCCTTCGAGACCTACCGTCACTTGTCCAAACTTATTGCCATTTTGAGAAGCATATAGCTTAACTAGTTTCTCAAAATAATCTATCGGTTGTTTGGGCGTAGTGAAATAATCTTGAGTCGAATATGTACTGTTGCTATAGCCGTTTAGCGGGTCCCTTGGCGCCCACTGTAGGACAACCACATCTAATTTGTTGTCTTTTGATAAAGCCGGAACGCCGGTATGATATTTGCTGGGGTAAAAAGGGGTCGACCAATACTGTCCCCATATCTGGTAACCGTCCGTAGAAAATTGATCGGAACAACCAAGATTTGCAGTCACTCCATATCTATCCTTCATATATGAAAGTGAATAGCTATCGGTCCACCAAGAACCAACCGATGTTGGATAATAGCCAAATACTTGCTTAAATTCTGCAAAAACCGCATCGATAAGTTTTATCCTTTCTTCTTGGGTGTATCCGGAAAGAAAAACCGCATTGGCAAAATGCCAAAACCCGGCATTGTGGTATTTAACGCCGGCGGCTTCCGCAAACTTGGGAGTAACTTCCAAAAATATTCCCAACTCCTGTTTATTATTAAACTTTTTTAAAACCTGCGCGGCAGACCCGTTAGAAATAATATCAAAAGTCAAAAGCCATGTGGCGGGCAGATTATTTCGGAATATCACGCCGTACTCGCTCTCCAAACTTGCTGCCGGATTGGGGTTATAGGAAGAAACACGAACCGGATTGACAATAGTTATGAATTGATTTTCTGCGGCTTCGGCCCTATTTGCAAAAAGGAAAAAAGGTACTAACAGGATAACCAAAAAGGAAAACTTTTTGAAAATATTCATCTAGAGTTATTCAACGTTAAATATTTCGGAGTAATCCAGTTTTTTCTATTACCCCAATCATAGTAATGAAGAATGTGCAGACGATAAAAAACTGCCAGGGTGTCCAGAAACATTGCCCAAACCGTTTTAATAAATTTCTTTGAAGTAATCGTTGAAGCTCCCCCTCCAAATTTCATTTTTAGTTCTACGGGAGCTTCGTAGATTCTTTTATATCCCAGGTAGTTCGCAACCGCCAGTATTTCGACATCAAACGCAAAAGCTTTAACCAAAAGCCTCGGAAGGGTCTTTTCCAAAACTTCTCTTCTAAAAAACTTCATCCCTACTTGGGTATCCCTAACTTTCAAACCGAAGAGAATTCTTACTACCATCTGATAGCCAAAGGAGAGCACTTTTCTTTGCCAGGGATAAATTACCTTCGACGCAGGATGCCTTTTGGAACCGACTATTATGTCGGCGTTATACCACTCGAAGTGCTCCAAAAGCATAGACAGACCATTGGGATTTAATTCCATTCCGGCATCAACAAAAGCAATAATGTCACCCCTACTCTTGGCCATGCCGTAGCGGACCGCATGGCCCTTGCCCATATTATTCAAATAACCAACTACGAAAACTTTTGATGGGAATTTGGCTTCAACTTTTTTTGCCTTCTCAAACGTTTTATCCAGCTTGCCGTCAACAACGCAGATAATTTCATACGGATAGCGGATTTGGTCTAAAACATCCTTAACGCGCAATAAACTCTCCTCAATAAACTTCTCGGCCTTGTAGGCAGGAACTATTATCGAAATCAGCTGTTTATTTTCTTGTCCGGCCTTCATATACAAAGTATATTAACAAAAACCCCAGCAGAATGGAAACAACTGCGAGAGAAACGTAAATAATCGAAAGGATGCTGCCATGATAAAACCAGATGCCCGTAATCTGCAAGATAGCGGCTATCGGCACAAAATAGGCCACCAGCGTTTGCCCTTTCGACAGAAAATAATTAACCAGCAGGGAAGAAATCGTAAATAGCGTCATTACAATACCAAAAGGCAAAAGATATTTGTCCACTTCCAAATACTTATCACCATAGAGAATGTTTATTGCGATATCCGGGAAAAGCCAATATATGAATAGTACCCCCAAGGCTATTGCGGCCGTTAATAAAAGGCTGTAAACAAATATTTTTTTGAATCCCTGCCCTTGAGAATGCCTTTTGGATATCAAAGGAAACATTACCGCGCCGACCGGTGCCGCTCCGTAAAATATTATTTTTCCCAGGTTTGACATGGCCGCATAAAGTCCTGCACTTCTTGCATCAAAAAAGTGCTTGACCAAAAGCAAATCCGTGGTAATTAAGGAATTGTTTGCCAGAGAGACCAGAAAAAT
>ERZ1292625.1516-Hain-H41-01um-R1-1516-length-27037-cov-15_pt1 | contig 27037 bp, 34 predicted proteins | sample MGYA00564400_ERZ1292625 | MGnify/ENA primary metagenome ERZ1292625 (study PRJEB36523, sample SAMEA6512639) | groundwater metagenome | collected 2019-01-08 | study: AquaDiva: Metagenomics assemblies of 32 groundwater samples | reverse complement strand
GTACTATCGGGAATACAAATAGATTTAAATGTAGTTGGTAGTCAAGAAGATACTGAAGTATCCTTATGTAATCATAATTGTACTTCTGAGTTGGGTGGTTATGATTGTCCGAGTGCTTTCACTAAAAATCCCAAGGTTAAACCCAAGTTTGTAGCATCGAATAACATTTTGAAGTGGGTAGGATACGGTAACAAAGCACTTAATGAACACTACAAAATGTTACCCTATAAGCTTCAAGACTATTATCTTCACTATTTAATTCCTGAGAATATTCAAAACTATATTAGCACATTGGTTGTTAAACCTGTCACCGAAGTTAACTTATTTGGTGGAAATCCAGAAATGCATCCAGAGGTACTAAAAATAGGAAATAAATTATCTCAAAATAATAAAGTTACTCTAACTACAACTGGACGTCGTTTTCTACTCTCTAAGAATTTTTGTGAGGAATTTAAACAATCGTCTATCAAAACACTTGCTTTAAGTCTAGACGATACAAATGTTAAAGAAGTAGAAACTTACTTAAATAGCTCGTGTGTAGGTTTAAAGAACGAGTGGAAGAAAATAGATCCACTGTGGGGGCAAAAACAAAAAGTATTACAAGCAATCTATACTCTTAAAGAGTTTGAATTTACTGATGTTACAATCGTTCTGAACACTGTTATTCACGAAAACAACATTCAAGATATTCTACCACTTCTTGACTTCTTAGATAGTGAATTTAAGAATGTACTTATTAATCCATACTTTGTTCAAAGTACATTTGATTACCAAATAATTAAAGCTAAAAACAAACGTAAGTATCTTTTATACGTCAACAAAATCGTAAATAAAATGATTGAATATCATTTTACAGAAAAACGAATCGTTAAACGTCTTCATTACTGGCTAGCTTTACGTGCGATGTTAAATAAATTTCAATATACAGATTCGGTATACAGTTATCTATCGGGAAATATGTGGAAGTGTTATACGGATCCCATACTTCCTTATCTTCAAATAGGAAAAGGAAATAATTCTAGTTCTATTGGTGGAAAACTTGGTTGTTTTTGGAATACTGAAACCATTAGTGAAGAAAAACAAATACAAAATACGCGTGAAGTTACTCGTTATTTAAATAGTAAAATGAAAACTCTAGCTAGTGAGAAATCCTGTTCTTGTTTTTTCCCTCGTTTAAGTGGGAATCTAATTACAACTGAACTTGGCTTAAATGACTCTTTCAAGCTTGAATATCTAAAGCTTCGTAAAGACTATCTTCAGTTCTAGTGTCACCTAGGTAAACAAAATTTTTTATCTATTCTTATCGTACCAATCATAAATCCAAACTTCTCCAACGCTCAGTATTGTTTGTTGCAAAGTACATTGATCAAACTCTAATTTTAAAGCAAACTGTATACCCATCGAATACGAGAAGACAAAAGGTATATCTATTATTTTACAAAGTAGACTACCTGATTCGTTCGAGATAGATTTCCAAAATTCTTCTCTATCATAATTCTTTAACTCTAATCTATTTAAAGAACAACTACCAGACGATAAATCCTTAAGTCTATTAACTCTCTCTAAGGCTCTCAAAAAACTCGCATAAGTAAAGCGTACTGAGGTTTTACTTATGCGAGTTAAGATCCAAAAACGATGTAGAGTTTCATCGTAATTATTGACAAATACTGTTTCTTTCAAGTCATAATAGCGACGACTACCATCTTTTTTAAAAAAATTATCTGTTAAATAATCCCATTTTAGAATTTCACTATCTTTTATTACTCTCACTAAACAGTTACAAGATTACTCTTTTTGTAAACTTCAACTGCCCTTTTCCACTCTTTCTCACTAAGAGTTGGATCTTGAATATTATTCTCATAAAATGATTGAGTTTTTTCTAAGCAGGCATCACACTCTAAGCAGGGTCTCTCTTTACCTACATAGCAGGTCCAAGTAACACTAAAAGGTACTCCTAACTCTATACCTAACTTAACAAGATCTTTCTTATCTCGATAAATAAAAGGTGTACGAATTACCAATTCCTCATCTTCACCACTTAAACGTAAACTCTGTTGTAGAGAGTCAAAAAATTCTTTTCTACAGTCAGGATATGAGAGATGATCTTGTCTTACTGGTCCAAGGTAAATCTCGCTTGCTCCAACACTCTTAGCTTGAGAAGCTACTAGAAGTGTAAAAAGCATATTACGATACGGAACTACTGTTTTACCTTGTTTAAGTTCTGATTGAAGCGGAACATCATTATCACTAACCAAAACTGAGTCATGATTAAATTGACGAAGATCTAAGTTTAAAATCTTATGATCTTTAATTTTACTACCTTCAAACTCATTAACTTGAATATACTTAACAATATTTTTAGCAGACTCAAGTTCTTTCTTGTGACGTTGATTATAGTCAAGAGATACTACGTAAATCTCTTTAATACTAACGTCTTTAAGTAGAGTATACAATAAAATTGTTGAATCCATTCCACCACTTAAAGAAATTACCGCAATACCATTACTCATTCTTTTACTCCTAATACTTTTTCTACTTCACAAACTCTAAAAGGTTCATCGTTAAATTGTTTAACACTAGTTCCATTACAACTAATTTCTGCTGGATATCTAGCAGAACTATTCTTGTAGGTAAGAGTATACTCTTTAACAAGTCTCTCTCTTCTTTCGGAGGGATATTCTTTTACAAAAATAGTAGTTGAAATTACTGGAGGTCCTGAGAAGTACTTAGTTGTAATCGGAATTACTTTACAAGTCCAATATATTCCACATATTAAGAAGGCAAGAAAAACCATCTTATTTTTGGTTTGTTCAGTATTATAACTAGACATTCTTACCACCAAGTTCAGAGAAATAATTACGCATATTCTCATATTCCTTCTGATAGGTAAGAACACTCTCTGTAAATTGTTCTTGTAATTTCTGTACTTCTTTTAAATGACTATCTCGTGACTCAATCCACGTTTCAATTGTTTCTATCCCTTGGAAAAAGAACATTACAAAAAAAGGAAATAAAGTCATTGTTAAATCATAAATCAAAACTAAGTCTCCTCAATTTTTTCTAAGTTTATATTGAGGATTTTACTATCAAACACTTTTAACACATAATAGTAAGTAAGTCGAGGAGATAATTCTACCTTTAACTCAATTCGTTGTGGTCTTATAGGAGGAACTACTTCACCGCTAAAATTAATCGTTAATTCTTGCTCTGAATCAAGTTGAATAATTCCTTTTTTCTTGTCAACATTGGGATGATTACTCAATAAGTCTTGATCTACTGCTCTTACTGATAGATAATGTAGGGGTAAGACTATACTCATTAACCGAATACCATAGGTTTCATAGATTGTAATTCCTCTTCTATTCGACTAACAAATTCTTTAACTTCGTCACGCGGTGAATGCATCTTGTAGCCACGGAGAAGTTCTCTTAAGTCATGTTCATCTATCAAATATTTTCTAATCTTATTATCTTGAGTCTCCATATAGCTGAGTTCCTTGTTTTTTCTGTCTTCTCTAGAATATTTTTCTCGATTAAACAGGATCTTATAGAATTAGGTACAGGCATACTCCAACCAGTATTATCTTTCTTTAGAGTCCATGTACCTTTAAAATCACTAATATAGCCACCTTGAATTAAAAGAGTAAGATAGTCATTTATTAGATGTCTTTCATTTGACTTACGACTTTGTAGTACTCTTTGACATACTCTGCTAATGTACTGATGAAGTAAAGGATCACTTAAGTCTATAAAAATTCTTCCATAGACTTTGTCTTCTATACCTTCACACTCTTCAATAATATCATCAAGGGACTTAGTTTCTAGGTAAACACGTTTACCGTCTTGTGTAATAGTATAGTCCTCTTTCTGGACTTTTAAGTAACCACTAGAACCTCGAGAAATAGTTCCACCTACTACTGTTTCAAAATCTGAAAACAGGACTTCCGCATTCTGTGGACATCCCCTTAGAAATTGAATGAGTTCTTCTACTATCACTTAATTAACAAAATATTCTTAAGTGAACTAGTTAGGCGTTTTACTCTTTCTAATACACTATTTTCAGCGTCTTCTTTAGTAGAACAAACTTCCCCAGTAACTACCCAACCACGACTAGAGAAAAAGAAGCAAACATCTACTGCATTTTTAATTGGAGTAAGACAACTAAAATCATTCTCAATTACTTCAATATCCTGAGTTTCGAGATAGTATCTACCAATAAAACTATTAGGTTTAGAGTCATGAAGAGAGGTTCTCATAGACTGTGTTAAGTTTATTTCCATACTAAACTCCAGCAATATTTCCCCAAAAAAGCTTATGCATTTGCGGTAATACACGCCATCTGTATTGTTTCCACTTTTCACTCGCAAGTAAATGTTCAGTTAGATCTTTGAGAAACATACAATAAGGTTTCCAATAGTCACCAGTTTTTTTGACTTCCTCTAGAGCTTCAAATTGATACCATTCCGGTTGGAAGGTAATATCCATATGTCTTGGAACTTGTATGTCTTGAAGTAGTTGGTAAACTTCTTCTAACTCTTCAAATTGTTGGACAACAAACTTAAACTGAGATTGAGTAAACTTTACATAGTTTTTAAGAGAATCATAGTTAGTTCTAGAAGACATCCCGGAGACTCCAAGTTTTGGAGACACTGTAAAGTAAAAGCCACTGGTTGACATATCTTGCTTAAACAAAGATCCATTAGTCTCAAATGTAAATTCTGGAATAAAGTGACTACTTGAATACTTATCAATCAGAAAATTGTGAAAAGCTTCAATCTTATCGTACCAAATCGTACTTTCACCTCCAGTAAATGTCACAATATGACATTTAGTTTCTTCTACAATATATTTTCCAAGCTCTTCAAAGGACATAGTAGTAGTTCCAATTGATTTCACGCTATACGCACTGTCACAAAAAGAGCATAAAAAATTACACAACGGTAAGCGAACAAACACCATTGAATTTCCAACTTGTGTTCCTTCCCCTTGTAAACTGAAAAATACTTCCGAGATTGCAAAAGTAGTATCATCTATGGAAGGCATCTTCCCCATATCTGGGTAAGTAACTGTATAAGGATTAATTAATTGTGTCATCTTTGAATCTCCTGAATAATCTTGTCTAGAATAGTAAAATCATTATTCTTAATTTCTTCTTCCCAAATAACTCTATACTTATAACCTTCTCCTACTGCTAGTTTTGCTTTAAATGAGTCATTTTCTCTAACTCCTGACAACATTTCTTCAGTTGAATAGCGAAAAAATCGAGGATCCTTATGCCAATAACTTCCATGTACCTCTAATAAATAATTATCAATCTTGAAGTCGAAGTATTTCCACTTCAACTCAAATTCTTGCTCAAAACTAATGAATTTATCTTCTAAATATTCTCGAATTAGTCTTTCAGGTTTAGTCTCTACATGAGAAGATAAAAAGTGAAGCCTACGCTTATGAGGATTATTACTATAATACTTTCTTCTACCTTCTTGAATTTTTTGTTTAATCTCTAGTGTATTTAAAGCTTTCTTTGCACCTACTATTCTCTTCTCTCTTACATCTTCTTTTTGCCATTCTCTTACTTGAGCCTCAGAAAGTTTTTTTTGTTGCTCTGGACTATTCCAATAAGCTTCTTTATTTCTCTTACCTATCTCTGCACGCTCCCTCGGATTCTCTAGGTGACGTTTTTTTAGTCTTTCAGAGGTTGCTCTCCTCCAACTCTCACTATAGATTTCAGTATAATTTCTGTTTTTAAGCCCTAAGCTAATTTTCTCTTTATGCTCTTTAGTTAATTTTTGTCCTAGCTTAATAGGAGACGCAGGTGGACCTATTCTAGCTACTCTAGCCTTAGCAGATTCTGACATCTTTTGTCTTACCTCAGGATTAAAGACTTGAGTATAGTCAGTATTAGTTTTTCCCTCCTTTACTTTTCTGCTATGCTCTTCTCTTAATTCAGGAGAAGAATAAAACTTTTCAAGATACTTTCTACGTCCTTCCTCTATATTAATTTTTGTTTGTTCAGTTAACTTTTTCCCTCTATGTGCTAGAGAAATTTTCTCCTTAGTCTCAGAAGATCTAGGCTCTCTTTTCTTAGAAGTTCCCTCTAATTTCTTTTTTTGATAACCAAGTCTTACAGCTTCTCCATGCCTTCTTTTTCTTTCTTCAGTCCATTGCTCTTTATTACTACCACCCTTCACTTACTCTACTCCTCCCTGTGGGGAATAAAAAAATTCGTTAAAATATAGTTCGTTTTGATTGATTTTTGGTAACTTCTGTATAGGTGGAAAAGCTTCATAAGTAAGCTCAGTCTGTAACATCGTCTTTTTCCTTTACTTTATAGAGATCAGCTTCGTCCATCCATTTTTCTGTTTGGACTAAATACATTTTCTTTCCGTGTTCATTTGTCTTAGAATCTACTACAACACCGTAATATGTATTCATACAATGCATATCGTAGAAATATATATCATCACCGTGTTCTAAGTCTTTCATATATCTATCCTCTTAAACTAATATACCTCAGAGAATAAATACACAAAAATCCGCTGCAATAACAAATTGCAGCGGAGAAAATTTAACAGGACTGTCTATTAATTAAACCAGAATTCAGTTGTCAGCTTAGGATGAATCATTGTCTTGTCAAAGTACAAAGTTAACTTACTAGGATTTAAAGCAGTTACACCTTTGTTGAATACCAAATCTGGATTAGCGCTAGCTGCTGTATAATCCAAAGTCAAGGTCCAAGCAGTAGTTACAATATCTAAATCCATCGTATCAGTAACACTGTTAAAGACATTGTCGTAGACTTTAACTTGATTACTTTCCTTAGCAGTATAAGTCAAATTAGCTTTCCAAACATTAGGCGATTGAGCTTCTAAAATTAGAGTAAAGGATTCAAGAGTAGTTGCAAGATTAGTTGCGTCTTTAGTAACTACTAGATCTGCAATACGAGAGGAGTTTGAAGATCCATTCGAAATTGTATATAAAGGCATTTTTGGGAAACTCCACTATATTATTTAGTTCGAAATTGTTATAGTGGAACAACGAAAACTTTAGACCTTAAAAGAAACTATCTAACTCTAAAGTAGCGTTTTCAAGTCCAATTACTATACTCAAAGTATTAAAAGCTAACGGTAATCCCTTCCTATACAGAAGGTCTAACTTGTATAAGTCGCGATCCGGATCATAGAAGGAATAAAGATACCAAGTATCATTACTAATTTCTACATCCAATCTTTCTAGTGTCACTGTTTCAGTAGTCAGAGAAACAGTATCTTGAAAAGTCCAAGTAAGAGTAGGGATCCACTTCTCTTCGTCTGGTAAATATGCCAAAACTAAATTCTGAATTAGAAAATCAGTTAGTAGATAACCCTCCTCGTCAAATATTCGGATATTATCTAGAGTAGTTGGTAGACTAGGATCAGTAGTTACAATTGAGTATTTCATACCTTTAAGTCTTTCAAGCGTTTTATACCGTCACAAATGAAACTTTCACCATCACTATTATAGTCTACCGTTAGTTTTAGTGCTATTGGTTCACCTAACGATTGAAATAACTTAGAATTCTTTTCAAATTGACTAAAGAATACAGTTACACTTATTTGGTTTTCACCGTCACTCACTTCCATAAAACACATTTCACGATTCTTCTTATCGTGAATAACTTTTACTTTAATAATTTCTACCGCAATTTGCGTAGTTAATTGATCAATAGCATCCTGTATAGTACCAAGCTTAAACTTCTCCATGACATCTTGATACTGATCAAGTGCTTTACCACTTAAACGTACCTCAAGTACTTCAAGTTCCATCTTCTGTAATTCGAGTCCAGTGTCCGGTATAATATCTTCAGCATTCAAAAGACTAGTTTGAATTACTAGCTTTTCTCTAAATTTCAAATAAGTATTACGAGTAATTGGAAAATCACAATTTTCATAATACGATATTCTATCAAAAGCACCAGCTTTAATCAAGGACTCCTGTACTCTTTTATTTACAGTTGTAAGTGCTTTGGTATCAGTTAAGCGAAGTTTATTGATAAAGTCACGAAAACTCTTAAACGGTCCATACTTCTTCCTAGCAGCATTTATAATTACTAAAGCTTTTTCACCAACACCTTTAATAGTTTTCAATCCATACATAATTGTATTAGTAGAAACATCACAAGTAAAAGCACTTCTACTCCAATTAATATCTGGTGGTAATGATTTAATACCAAAATAATCTCGTGCTTCTTTGAGATATCTTGGTACCTTATAAGGACTATCTACATAACTAATAGCACTAGCATAAAACTGTAGAGGATAATTAGCTTTTAACCAAGCAGTACGATAAGTAATCTCACCGTAACACCTTGAATGTGCACGATTAAAGCAATATTCACCAAACTTCTTGAAAGCATCAAATAACTCTCTAGCAAGCTTGGGTTCTACCTTATTTTTCTTACAACCTTCTAAGAAAATAGTCTCCTGTTGTGCAATCTTCTCAGGAATTGTCTTAGAGATAGCTTTTCTTAGATCATCAGCTTGACTTGTTGTATAGCCAGCTACACTCTTAGCAATCTCAATAATCTGTTCCTGATAAATCATTACACCATAGGTATCACTCAAACATTTTTCCATTTGAGGTAATTGAAAAGATACTTTTTCTTCACCATGTTTACGTTTGATATAGCTATGATGTAGACCTACTTGCAAAGGACCTGGTCGATTAAGAGCAACAAGTGCTGTAAGATCATTAATACTATTTGGAGCAAGTGATTTGGTTAAATCACGAGCAGCTTGTCTAGCATCTACTTGAAAGATATCGCAAAATGCTCCTATCTTAAGTAAATTCCAAACTTTAGGATCATTATGATCCACTTCAATTAGATTAATAGCTTTTCCCAACGTTTTTTCAATCAAAGAAAGAGTTTTTTGAATAACTGATAAGGTAGTAAGAGAAAGGATATCAAACTTTGGAATTCCCATTGCTTCTACATGTTCCCAGCATAACTGAGTAACTGCAATATCATCTGCTGCTGGTTTCCAGAGAGGAATATGATTTGTTAGTAAATCAGTACAAATAACCATACCAGCAGCATGCTTGGAGGAGTTTCTTGGTAATCCTTCTAGTTTTTTAACACACTCAAAAAGTATTGGATGTTGTTTTTTTATTTCTTGTAAGGTTGGTGAATTCCTTAAGAGATAAGTAAGTGGTAAATTACCAGTTTTACCAGCAAGTTGTTCAATTGCTGCGATAATACTACTTTCAAGTTGCTTTGGTACTTCGTATACACGACAGACATCTCTAAAAGCTTGTTTAGCACCAGATGTTTGGTGTGTACCAATAATAGCTACATGATCATTCCCACCATACTTTGTCCAGAGATACCGTTGAATTTTATGAGTATCAGAAAAATCAACATCGAAATCTGGAATAGCAGTACTACCTTTAACTTTAACTACCAAACGAGTTAAAGAACAAGAGGTAGGTTTCTCGTCAGTATTATAGAATAACCAATGAACATAGCTATTAGCAATATTTGGAAATACCTCGGGTAAGTCTACAAAATAACGTACTTCTTTTTGTCGTATAATGTAACGGTACTCTAAGATAGCTGCTTCTTGTTCTTGTAAAGTAAGAGTATTCCATCTATCAATACTCTTTTTACCATTAATCTCATACTCAGTAAGTCCAGGAACCTCAAAAGGTGGTAACTCCTCTTTAGTTCCACTTCTCATAGTATAAGCAACTTCGTCATCTCTTTCAAACTTACTTACTTCATAGTCACCTATTTGAAAGTCATACTCCGATAAATCTGGTGATAGAAAACGTTCAAACATTAAAGCATTGTCTATCGGATCAACTTCTGTAATACCAAGTAAATACGAGATCAAACTACCAGCACCAGAACCACGACCGGGTCCTACGTTGACTCCATTGTTTTTAGCGTAACTAACATAATCTTGTACAATTAGAAAGTAAGAGATGAATCCTTTTAAAGTTAATACCTCTAATTCAAACTTAAGTCTATCTTTGTAGACTTGTAGTTTTTCTTCTGGTATTTTTCCTACTATTAAGATTTTCCAACCCTTACTACAAAGATACTTAAGATACGCTATTCGGTACTCCTCGGTATCAATACGTTCTAAATAATCTATCATTCAGATTCTTTCGCTTGGAACTTGTTTGCTTCTTTCATTATTTTGTCAAAGTTTTCCTTGTCATCATAGTACTCACGAAATACTTCGTAAAAGAATTCTTTTTCCGTGGGATTTCCCTCAGCAAACTCAGCATAGTCGGCAAGAATCTCAGTAAGCTGTGGTTGTGTAAAAAGACTCATCTTAATCATCGTACCAACAACTTGAATAAGATGTGGTGTAAGAGGAAGATAACGTCCTTCATTCATAATAAATTCAACAGCATAATCACCAAAGATCTGATACTCTTCTTTTGTTTCAAGTAATGTCGTCATTAAAAATACTCCTATAAGTAGATATTTGTATTATAACAGTTAAACCAAAGAACTACATTTAGCTTTATTCCAATATTGGTGGAACTCCTCTTCTTTTTCTGGTACTGGAAATGTAGGAAAATAGACTTCCTTAAAATCTAAATCTACATTACACAAGTTAACTATTTCAAGCGTATTATCAATTGAAGCTCTAAATGCTTCTTTTACAGAATCTTGATGTCCGACATTAATTCTTTCTTCAATATCTTTCTCATCCGCATAATAGAATTCTGGACACTCAAAACTAAATCTCTTAGGATCAGAAAGCACTGATTGAGTCTGAATACATAACATCGTTTCATGTATGTTGAAGTCTTGTTTTTCTAAGTAATGTGAATCAGTTGTCATTACTACTTTTGTATCTGTTTTTTCACCAAACTTAACAAGAAGATCATTGATTTTAATCTGAAAATCAAGAGAAGAAGGTTGTAATTCAAGATAAAAATGTCCATTGAATACAGACTTAAACTTATTCAATGCATCCATTGCTTGTAGTTCTTCACCTTTAACCAATAACTCAGGAATCTTTCCAATAATACAACCACTTAAACCTACAATACCTTCTCCGTGACTCTTAAGTAATTCCCAATCTATACGAGGTTTTCCATACATTCCTGTAATATACGAACTCGATGTTAAATACATTAAGTTCTGTAAACCTTGTAAATTCATAGCGTAACACGTTAAATGATTATAAGCACGCTCGTCACGATTATTTCTATCATCTACAAAATAGAACTCAATTCCATAGAGAGGTTTAATATCGATATTGTCATATTCTTTTAATTCTTGAGTACACTTCCAGAGCTCCCAGAGACTCCCCATGTTTCCATGATCACTCACTGCAATTGCTCTACCACCTAAGTCAACAACTTTCTGAGCTAATTGATCAATCTTAATCAAACAGTCGAGTTTTGAAAATTTAGAATGTTGATGAAAGTTGCAAAAGTTTGACGAAGGTTTCCAGAGTTTAGGTACTTTTACCTTAAATTCTCTTTCGCTCACCTTAAATACCTCTTATTTCCTATATCATACATTAATATTCTACAAGTTTCATATAAAACAAAATCACGGATATGCGTTTTATATCCGTGACAACTCTGTAAACTACTAGCTATAGATACTTCTTTAGAGCACGTCTTACCAAAGGATTTTTATCTTCTCTTAGAATATTAAACAAAATGGAATCTTTTCTTTCATCATTTAACACATCAACCATTGCTACACGTACAAGTGGATCACCATCTACTGTATAAAGAAGTAACTCCTCTTCAGTCATTTCCAATAGTTGACTTTGAACATAGCTTTGAAAATTATTAGAAAAACGTTCTTTTAATTCGGTATTAGCAACCCATTCTGTGTGAAAGATTCTAGTCATACAAGTAATGCTTTAAGCTTAGAGTTATCTCGTAATTCTTTGATTGACTTATCAACAATATTAACTTTACAGCTAAAAAGATCTGCCATTTGTTGTTTAGAGAGATTATTCAAGATCGCTTGAATAATAAGTTTCTGAAAAGGTGAAACACCAGTTGTGTCTAAATCACGATGAAATTCTGCAATCTTTGAATTGTAAAACGTACTACTATCTTCAGAATTTAGGAAGGAAAGTAAGGAGATTTTATCGTTGTTTTCATTGTAATCATCCGTAAAGCCACCTAATACATCCTCAGCTCCTACCATCGTAAAATTACGTTTACTTGCCTTATTATAACTAGCAATAGTAGCAAGATGTGATTTTACACAATTCCACATATATGTGTTAAAAACTGCTTTATCGCTATCATAACTCTTAGCAGCTTGGAATAACACCGAATGTAATTCTTGTTCTAGTTCTCGTATTCCTTCTTGCTTGGTAATATCCGAAACAAGATTATAACTCTTACTTAATTGAACCTTTAATTGTCTCTGCCATCTTACTAATATTGGTTCAAACCCAATTTCACCCCGTTGAAAAGCTAATACTTCTTGATCACACTCTTTCAGATTATGAATTCGAGTGACTGTTTTCTTTTTAATTTGTCTAATGTCTTCAAGTGTTAATTTGAAACCATCTACATACTCGTTCATCTTATTTTCACTAATGTAAAACTGATGAACGTAACTCATTAAACTAGTATCACGATGTTTATTGTAAAGATGATCTTGTAACCATTTGACACGATTACCACACAGATAACACTCTATTAAGTCGTGATTCTGTTGTAGATCAACTTCAAACTTCTGTTGTAGATAATTAAGGAAGCTATCGAGATGATTCTGCTGCAGATGAACTTCAATCCATTGAATGTCTTTGTTACAGTAAGTACAATACATTGGGTGATCTCCTTGTTTTAAGTGAATTAGAGTTATATAAAAATCTTATAAATAGTATTATATAATGAATGGATATATGAAAATAAGTAGTATTTTATATATCTTTAGAATGTTTTAAAACCATTTTTTTGGTGGAACTTAACTTTCGATAGTTGTTGAAAGTTTTTACTAACAAGCTCTTATGTTTCCGTAAAATTACGTTATTTTCAAAATAGAATTGAAAAAGTAAAATATAGCTCGAATTAAGATAGTATCGTGCTTTAAGAATTAACCACTTACTTTCAAGCTCCATTAAGTCTTCTCTTTCAACTCTTACTAACAACTCCTGTACTTCTCTTCTCAAAATTTTGATTATTATATTAAGTACTTGACTCTCAGACTTTAAATTATCTTTGCTGCACTCTACACAATGATAACCCTCGAAATTAGCAAGCTTAAATAAGCCTCGTAATCTTCGACAAGAATAACAAATTGTAGGCTCTATAAGTATATCTAAAATATACTTATTTAGATTCTGCTCATAGAGTAGAGATTTTACACGTGCTTTTCTAAACTTATCTACTAACATTCTGTTTTTTCCTTAAAACAGTAGATAAGTTCTCTAGGTAATTTAAAGCTGACTTCTCATCTTCTTGTGCTATAATTCGATCTACATTTAAAAATAACCTCTCGCAATATTCAAAATGCTTAGGATTTTCTCTTAAAAAATAACCAATTAAACTCGAAACTCTAAAGTTGAAATTTTCATAATCAAAAGTCTCAACATACTCAAGCTGATTTAAATCAGCCTCAAGACTATCAAGAATCAACTCGGAGGTATTATAAAGAAACTTCTCTTGTAACTCCTCATAGGTAACGCTAGGATTTAAGTCATGTAGGTAGTAAAAAGCAAATTGAAAAGAACTTCCACCACGATTACAACCAAAACAATAAAAGGAGTCTGTTTTATAGTAGTATTGGAAGGACGGTGTATTGTCAGTATTATGATTTGGAAGTGGACATTGAATTTTTCGAGTACTAAGAGGTGCTATAAGTCGAACACCTAGTAAGTCTAAAGTTTGTGAGAGACTTAGCATTCAGAAGACAACTCAGTTAAATTAGTATATATTAATTATAAGTTATCCTAGTTAGACATAAAAGTGTATTATTAGACGAAATCTCAACTAATCCCACGAGATCTCATACGATTGTCCGACAAGATTAGAGATTAACATATTGTCACGCTCGTAGTACATTCTAAAGTTTTTAATCTTATCACTATCACGACTCTTCATGAAAGTTCCCATCAGAGAACTAGTTTCTCTAGAATCTTTTGTTTCGTAGATACCAAAGATAAAATCAGCAGTTTGTGCAATCATATCTGAATAAGCAATATGTTGTGTATCTAAATTTTCGGATTCAGTAGAACTTCGTGTTAATTGTGTAGCTGTCCAAAGAGGTAACTTATATTTACGAGCAAGTTCTCTTAACTCTACACATGCTTCACCTTGACTTTCCCATTTAGCACCATAAGCACTCTTAGCATTCATATTACCAAGATAATCTACAACAACTAAATCTATATCAAAACCACGCATTAGTCGAACAAGATGACTTTCAATATAAGCAGCATCTACTTTAAAAGGAATATCTAGAATATAAAATATTCCTTTTTTCTGACCTAGAGTTTCAAGATAGGTTTTATAGGTATTCTTAGATTCATTCTCTAATTTTCGTGTCTTTAGTTTGGAATATGGAATTAATGCTCCTCTAGAATGCATACGCATCTTAACTTGACCCTTGCGCATTTCTAGAGAAACATACAATACATTCTTATCCATATAGAAAAACGGATAATAAGCAAAGTTTAAGAGTAACGTACTCTTCCCAATCCCCGGTCTACCACTTACTACACCAAGTTCACCTGGTTTAAGACCAAAGATTCTTTCATCGATTTCATTGATACCACATAGAACACCAACTTCTTGTTCTACAAACTCATTCTCTTCATAGTTTTTCCAATCGTCGAGTGCTTCTTCTACCGCATTACCTTGTTCAATAAATTCTTTATATTTACTATCAGAGGTTGAAAGAACAAGATCGGTTAATCCTTTATAGCACTCCTCGATTTCACCTTTTTTAAGGTTGTCTACGGTTTGTTTAAGAGTATCGCTTAATGTACGTTTTCTAAAATCTTTTCGCAGTTCGTCGATCACATACTTCGGAGTTACTGAATCTGGAAATTCAGTAATCAGTACTTGATCGAGAATTGCTTCGTATTCTTTTAATTTACTACTGTAATTTGCTTTATATCTTTGAGTTAATTCATGTCTAAGTAAATCAGTGGAAGGAATTTTACCATAACGAAAGTAGTAATAAGTAACTGTTTGATAGACAGACGAATAATTTGGTGTTAACCAATCTTTGATATCATGGTTGAGTAATTCTAGTAAGTGAACATCGGTCAATAGAGATAGTTTTAGAATTAAATTCTCTATCTTCATTCTTCACGATAGACTAAATTAACAAATAAGTCCTTATCCAATCGATAGTAATTTAAAAGTTTGCTCTTATCTTGTGAGGTTGTTATAATCATGAGTTTCTTAAAGCTTTGTCTATATTGAAGTAATTCTACAAATTTAATGGTATTATTATTGTCTTTATTGATAGGTACATCGAAGTCTAAAAGACATAGACAATCTACTCTTTTTAGTCGTTCTATTGTTGAATTTAAGTCTGGATTACTCCAAGATTGAGTTATTAGTAAATATAACTCAGAAAAACTCATAATGTATAAAGTATTGTCAAAATTACTAAGATATCTTTTGACAATACTCAATGCTAATTTATTTTTATTGGTATATACACTTGTGATTAGTAAATGATCATATTTGTGAGTATTGGTAAAGAAAGCTTTTATCTTTTTTATATACTCTGGAAACTGTTTTAAATCAACACTAAGGTGAAGTGGTGGAAAGTTTGCTTCTTCAAGTTTAATTCTTAGTCTTTTTTCTCTAAACAAGTCATCTTCTTGTATTGTATTAGTAATTGGATCATAGGTCATATTAGATCTTCAGTTTCATCCACAAAATCAGTATTACTTGTATCTTTATTTATTCTATTTAAATACTCATTTCGCATATAATTGAACAATCGTAGGTCTGTATGATTGTTGTCTCGCATATAGTCCAATATTAATTTTGTAGTATCCGAGGAATAGGTAGTAATACACTGATGTACAAGTGCTATCTCTTTTTGCAAATTAGGTGACGTTAGTGAAAATTTTCTTTCTTTGTAGAAACGCTGAAGTAAGTTAGAAGATGATCCTTCAATTAATAAGTCTTCTTGTACTTGAATCTCAAAAAGTGCTTGATTATATATGTAGTGAACTTGATTAATATCTGGAATTAAATGTGTATGCATATATTTAAGTGCAACTACTATCTGATTGGGATCTAAATACTCTAAACACCTTTTCATTACATTACAATCACGTACTTTATTCGGAACAAGAGATTTTATCGGATGTCTAGAGTAGAAAAAACTAACAAGTTTTCGACTAATTCGAATATCATCATTCTTATGTAGAACTTTTTCCTTGTAAAAAGGACACGATAAACACTTATCTACAGTTACTTGATTATTATTTTGTTTTAAACAACTAGTACACGTGTTATGTTGTCGTCTAAACTCTTTAATATGAGTAACAGTTACCTCATCATCATTTGATAGTGATGATAGTTCCTCGAATATTCCCATAGACGTTTGTTCCTTATTTACGCTTTTCCAATAAACCAATTATCTGTTCAAGCTTACCTTGAGTTTGTTTGTCTGCTAATAATTGATAGTTTACAAACAATGAGAATTTTTGCTCTAAACTAGTAGAATCAGTAAGTTGTTGAACTAAATAGTTTCTCATATACTGATTATATAAAAACACTCTATCTACACCAAATTGTTTAAATAAGTCTAAATGCAATCCTTTTTTAAGAGAAAGAAATCCAAGTATCAATAGACCAACATCACACTTTTGTAGAAAAAATGTTTTACGTAGTTCTAATGAATGCTGAATAGCTTCAACTACTAACGAGGAGATAGGTGGATCTATAGGAACTTCTTCTGCGGACGGTGCTACAAGTTGTCTAGCTTTATCTTGTGGTATACCCAAATTAATATTGTTCTTTAAAAACGATAATAGTAAAAGAGTAGAAACTACTGACTTCTTCCGATACAAAAAACACTCACTTTGTGCTTCTTTTACAATTCGTAATGCCTCGTCAGTTAAATAAGGTTCTAAATTTTCTAAGGGTATATTGTTAACTTTTTCTTCCATTTTTAACTCCTAATCTAACCGATGACAAGGTTCACAACGGACCTCATAAATACTTTCGTCAACCAATATTTGTTCACTCTTGGGAGTACTTCTCCATGTTCTGTCACCTAAATTTCCACATTTCTCGCAAGTTCCTTTAAGGATGTATACTTTATCAGCATACTCCATTAAGTCAGAGATAGACTTACGTTTTTCTTCATAGTCTGTAAGGGGAAAGTAATACCCCCTATAATCTCTATCAAGACTTGCAATATATACATCTATCTGTCTATTCTTAAGAATATCTAGTACCTGGAAAAGACTAGAATCCCACATAAAAACTTCATCAAGCAAAATAGAATCTAAACTGAAAATCTCTTGATTATAGCTACTAGGATTATGAGTATCTTTTATAACTGGTGGTAGTTCAGGTAAAAAATTTAGAATTTGAAGTGGTGTCTTTACCTGTATACACTCAAGAGATGGAAGATGAGGATCTCGTGTCCAAATAACATTTGGATTTCTCGTATCTAAAGTCGGCTTAAAACTCAAAAAACTTTTCTTCTGTTTGATAAGACGTAAACCTGTTTGTATGAGTCTACTACTCTTATCGGATTTCATTGGTCCACAATAAAGTGTTACTTGTGACATCTACTACCACTTATTATTTGATGAATATATAGTATCTAAAAACATACTTAACAAAACTACTGAACTTAACAAAACCTCACACTGAATTTACTATTTAGAACGGTGCTTCAACCACTATATTAGATACATGAAGAGACTAACTTATGTTCTAGAACAAATCTATGGAAATAAAAAAAGTAATATACGAGTTACCTATACGATCGTAAACAAAAAACTCAATCTAAGAGCTTACGATATACTTCCTACTTAGATTTTAAGAAAGTTACTGATTCTTGTCCATATACTTCTTGATACAAACGTTTTCTTTTATTAGAATGTGACTTTAAGAACTTCACATTGTCGAAAAACTCAATTACTATTGACTCCGTTTTATTTTCACACGGTCTTAATGTTCGTCCTATTCTTTGTAATGCTTGAACAGCACTCTTACCGCCACCGGCATTAATCAAGGCATCCAGTGAATCAATATCTAATCCCTCCCCTCCAATTTGTGAGGTTGCCATTAGAGTCATAATTTCACGTTTGTGTAATAAATCTAGTAACTCACGACGTATCTTAGAGGAGACTTCCCCCTTAATAAAGTGAACATGCAGATTCTCATTCTGTAATAATTCAAGAAGTTCATTAGCATGTTGAATTTGGTTAACCAATACAAGAGTTGTTTTATTCCACTGTTCTAGTTTTTTGATACACTGAACTATTTTTAAATTACGCTCGGGATGCTCTACTATATTAGCTTTATAAATAGCTGGATACGTTTTAGATTTAAGAGCAGACGTCTTAACCGAGGGAAGAATATCGTAGAAATAAATTTTAGGTGGAACCAAATAACCAAGACTAATTAGTTCCTTAACTGAAACTTGAACTATCTTTTCACCCAACGCTGCTTCAATCTTTAAATCTTCACCATCATCCCTGAAAGGAGTAGCGGAGGTTCCATATTTGAAATAAGCATCACGATGAAAAAAACAAATTTCTTGTATGGTAGTAGCTGCTACGTGATGACATTCATCCATAACAAACATTTGTACCATTCGTAACCACTCAAGTAATTCCTCGTTATCTTGTCGACTTATACGACTGTGTACTGTTTGTACGGTAGCTACTGTTATGGGTTGTAAATCAAGGATAGAATCTCCAATGATTCCAATATCTATACCAAAAAAGCTCTTAAACGCTTTTACAGTTTGATAGAGTAATTCTGTCTTTGGAACATAGAAAATTGTAGGTGTACAACCTATCTGTGAAATAAGTCCTGCCATTGTCAATGTTTTACCAGCACCGGTGGGTAACTCTACTACTCCACCCATAGCTTGAAGTGCTACTTGTATAGCACGTAACTGATAGTCTCTAAATTCAATGTCATTATCTTGAGGAAAATTCTCTGGATTAAAAGTAAGAGGAGTTCTTGTATCCTTTATAGTATATGGAACAGATAAACTGTCAAATAAACGTTTTACACGAGAGAGTAACCCTGTATAAAACGTTTGACGTTTTTTCTGGAATAAATGTATACGATTATCAGTTTGATAGGGAACATCTATAAAATAACTATCTTGCTGAACGTAGGATAATTCGTTGTCAAGACTTACAATCAACTCTGTATCAAGTAGTGGACTAATCCTACATTTGATACTACCAATCTCAATTAAGTAGTTCTGTGACATTATGACCTCAAATTTTAACTTTCATATATATAAAGCGTACTGTAATTCACTAAACATCCAATTAGAGGAAAAACTCCCAGAGATCAAAAGGGTGTTTAGAGAGAAAGTTAAAAGATTACGACCAGATATTAACCCTGAATCTGCTAAAGAATTTGGTAAAATAAAAGAAGCATATGACTATCTAGTTGAACACAATGCTAAAGCACTTACGACACTTAGTAATTCACGAAAATACTCACAAACTAAAACGCGCCTAGAGCCGGATTTTGACTTTTTAAAAAGTTTTCATGAGCATACTGATAATTTACCAACACCACCAATAGAACTTAAAGTAGGTATTGAGTTTGAACTTTGTATTTTTGGTGGTGAAAAAACACTCAATGTAGATATTTTAAATCCATGTGGATGTTTGGTTTATCATTCTTGTCCAAAGTGTAGACAAAAAGGTTTAGTTAAGGAAAACAAGCGTGTAAGTTTTAAGATTCCTGTAGGTACAAGCGATCAACAAGTTCTTACTCTAAAAGAGCTTGGTCACTATGATTTAAAAAAGAAAAAACGTGGTGATATTCATTTAATTGTTGATATGTTACCTGATCTTAGAAATCATTTTACAAAAATAAATACTGACTTACATTTAAAATTAGAAATCGACTATACTCAAGCAATCCTAGGAAAACTAATAACAATACCTACACTTGAGGGATTTTTAAGATATAATCTAAGACAAGGTACTCAAAATAACTCCAAAGAAGTTTTCAAGGAGTTAGGTGCTTATGAATTCAACGATAAGTACAAAAGAGGCGATCTTGTTGTTTCTTTTATTATAAAATACGACTCTGTAATTAGTGAAGAAGAAAAAGAACTCCTTGAAAAAATCTACGAACTCAGAAAAGACAAACTGGAAGACTGGTGAAGTCACTTGGGCTATTCCAGATCAATTAAGTACTTTACAAAGTCCTTTACAATTTCGTACGGTACTAATTCCTATTTGTCTTTTAAAACATTTCTCTTCACTTCCCAAAGAATCTAAATTTCACATCAATCTATTACGTTTTCTTTGTCTAGCTCGTATGCTAGACAAAGAAGGTAGCGGAAAAGTACTGATAAAAGACCTTGTTAAAAAGGGTCCTACTCTCCTGGGATTAAGTAAAGAAGTCTTTAAACAGTATCTTAAACGTTGTGATAATTTATTCTTCAAAAGATTTGAAAATACTATCTATTACAAATCAACAAGTCGTATTCTAACTGAATTAGAAGTTGATGTGAGTGATCAACGTTGTATAGAAATCGACGTATTTTCACTTTCTAGTATTTCTAGTTTTCGTGCTTATATTCATACCAATATTTGTCAACTTTTAAATGGTATTACCAAGGAAAATGTAACTAAACGCTTACTAGCGGAAGAAAAAGGTAAAAAGCCTTTAAAGTTATATTCGCGTAAAAAAATAGGTGAATATACAGGACTTCATTCTACTGAAACTGCTCTACGTTATGAGAAAATAACTTGTGTAGAGAAAGAAACAGTTTACAAAACTATTCACACAAGTATTAAGTCTTTAAATTTAGCTATTGAGTGGCTAAGTTGGACTAATAATAAGAATGCCTATCGAGGTTTAATTCGTAAAACAAAGAAGAAAGGAAAAATTTATTATGACATAGCTATAATTCTGGGAATACGATATGATCCATTAGAACATAAAATTTCTAAGACTCGGAGACGTCGTATTTTCCAAAAATGGAACAAGAATGAAGTTAGTACTCCTTTGAAACAACAGGGCAGGGGCTCTACTAAAAAAAATTCTGTTTCTTATTTTTCGTCTATTACTCTTCCTAAAAACGTCTGTATGTATGCTATATTTCAATATAATCGTATACTTGCTCGGTATAAAGGTAATAAAAAAAAGGCTTATAAAGAAATACTAAGTAAAGATTCTAATACTAGTTTTCATTTACTTAATGCTTTTAATTATCTTTATACCCCTGCCCAACCTATACAGTCTTGAATTAAATTAGGTAAATAGAGTAATAAAGAAATGTTTCATACCGTTTGTAAAGTTTGTATCAAGAATAATTAATGTAAGTTAGTAAAATAAGAGGTTTTATGTTAATTGTGGATGCAATGGTAGAGAACGATTTCGATTTTGATTCGATAGTAGATGTTTGTACATTTAAAGATTACTTAGATGAATTAAGAGACTTACAAAGTATTGTACAGTATGAAATTTATGATGTTGTAGATGATCCGCCAGCACTTGTAGAAGTGCTTGATAGTTACTACAGAAGAGCTGATCAGATTCATAGACAGTATGAGGACTCTGGTTTTAACTTAAGTGACTATACACAAGATGACTTTACGCTAAATGAGTCAGAGTGCAATTTAATTGCCTTTACAGAAAAAGAACTTCTTCAGAAATTAAAACATCAAGAGTCAGCACTCAATCGTTTACCTCCGGAGAATGATAAGTGTTATGATAACGAAGATACTAGAAACCTACTTGCTTGTATCGCACTTATTCCAGAACCCGAATCTAAAGTCACGACAAAAGTCACCTGAGAAATCATAAAAAAACAACGCCCAAGCGAATTCGCTTGGGCGTTGTCGTATAACACTTGACTAACGTTATTTTTTGTAAAGTTCCTTATTCCAATTACTTTGAATCTGTTTGATTCTTTTTTCGTTATACTTTTCAGTATAAACAGATTCCTTGAGAGAGTCAAGATACGCTGTACGACTTATCTCTTTTTTCTCTTCTCTCTTATCACCAAGATTTTTAATGAGAGAAAGTATTGTATGCGGAAGAAAAACAAAAAGTGTACTTACTAGCAAAATAAATCCCCACATTAACCATTGTTCTGGGAAATGTTGACTATTTAGAAATATCCAAATAGGACTTACTAAAATTAGTACACTCAATTGAAAGAAAGAAGTCATATGTGATTGAAACCACTCGACCTCTAAGTAGTTGATCAAAAACATCATTACCATTATCCAAGTAAACCAGTTGGCTAAACCAATAAAAAAGCTTCCAAAACCTGTAGCCATTGGTGTTGCTGTTACTTGTGACCCGTAGTAAATAAAACTACCTAAAATATACTCAGCAAATATTAAAGGTATTAGATGCAATGGTGGTGGTATAAAGTGAGTTCCATTTCCAGTTCCTAGTCTAAACATAACTAACTCCTTAATTCAACATTTTTAGATATTTGAAATTAAATACTAAATGATGTTTAAATATTTAAAAGAACGTCAAATGTTTAAACACAATATTTTGTAAGAATTGGGGATACTCATAGACTCTTATACAAAGTACTTAATTAAGGTTTTCTTTTCTCGTACTTGTTTAATTAAATCTTTATCGAGTAAGCGATCTAATTCTCTTCTAATGACATGATGACTAACTTCAAAATGCTCTACTAATTCCCAGACAGTAAGTGGTTTCTTACAAGTTTGTAGAAGTTCATAGATTTCAAGTTGTATTCCTGGTTTAGCAGATTGTTTAGGTTTACAAATATCGTAAAACTCATCGGTTAAAGCTTTTGTAGACACACTATACAGTTTTCTATCTTTTCTCTGTATTCCATCACAATCTTGTTTAGTATATCCAGCAGTTTCAATTGTAAGAATCTCATCCTCTACTAATTCTCGTAAATAACGTGCTAACATTCCGCTATAACTATCAACTCTATCTATACCAATAGCGATTTCTTTCCTACTACTCTGAGGATTATTTTTAACGTAGTCAAAAATCTTTTTCTTGAATTCATTTTTAGTTAGTGTCGTACGAGGAATTAAAATCTTAGGTTTTGCTTTTTTTCTTATATCGGGAATTATAATCTCTGTATTCTGTTTGGTTGGATGTATGGAGTAGTAGTAACTCCTAAGCTCGTCGTTAGTTCTGCGAATTAGAATTTCTTCTTGTATTAGTCTTTTGAGTAGTCTAGAGGTATATGCTTCATCTAGGTCAAAAGTTTTACGAATAGTACTAGTAGATACCTCACCGTAAAGTGAAACAAAGTCAACAATTTTCTTAAGTCTAAGAAGCGTTGGTTCGTACAATTTTCCCATTTTTAAACCATAATAAGTAGATTTATTATTAGATTTTATAATGTAATAATAAATTTAAAAGAAAGTATTTAAAAATGAAATTAAGTTAATAGAGTATTTAGACGATGAACCAATCTTGAGGGACTACCTGGAACACGCATTGCTAGGACAATACGATATTCATCCTGATTGGGATTCTCACCAATACTTGGTTCAATGAAAAAAGAAGCTGTCAACATAGCTTCTGTTTCGATATTTTTAGAGGTTGTGCTACGAAGATTCCAATTTACGTACAAAATATCATAATTATTCGGAAGCTGTTGAGTAATTGGTGTTATTAAGGTTGCTGTTAAGATAGCTCCTGTGAAGAAACAAATAATTTTAATCCCACCAGTAATCGTTACAGTATTAGTAGGTCCATCCCACGAGAAACCATTCTCTGGATAAATCATTAGATTATCATACAAAGAAAGTTGTGACATTTGTTCTTTGATAGACAAATCACTTTTTAAAGCATAGCTCCCGGGTGTCCCACTAAAGTCTGTTCCATTAGGTGGATAAATACTAGCAATTGTGGTATTACTATCATCCAGGGTAATACTGTCTGAACGTATAACCATACTATCAATAGAATCAGTGGTATTTGGTTTACTGATATAAACCGTGTTACCAATACCACTGCTACGAGGCGATATAATTATATTTTGTCCACTGCTTGTACTAGCAATTTTAGCAGTATCAGCATTACTACCAAACTTAAATTCTCCACCCGTTGAATTCCCAACACTTGCGGGTGCACTTGTTTGGTTAGAATTCAAATACAATTGTCTATTTACAGTAGCAGAACTATTTGAGTCGATCTTTTGGTCAGTAATCTTGATCTTGTTGTCTGGATTACTGAGTGAAGGAACAATTAAGTTATTTGTGAAACCATATCTTAGAAAAAGATCGTCAGTTCCATTATACATTCCCAAGACTATTTGGTTCTCGTTAACTCCACTAGATAAATTCTCAAGTGTAATTACAGCAGTATTTGGTCCAGTAGTTAGTGTTCCTACTATTAGCTTCGGAGATCCTGGAACAACTGGACCAAGAGGAGAGGATGTAATATCAACTGGGTATACTAATCCTCGATATACAATGTTTCCATTACCAAATTCTAATTCGTTGGTAACAGTTCCACGTAAAGTAAAGAAACTATATGTTCCGGAAGTTTTTGTGATATATAAGTTATCGAGATTTCCACTCAATGCTGTATTAATACGTTCAAGTAAACTTGGACTTAAAATTTCACCCTGTGTAAGACCACTACTAATATAGAGTTGATCAATGAGTGTTTCAAGTTCTTCGTGGGTAAGATTCCCAATATTATCCAGTAAAGTATGATCTAGAGTTTGTAGTGATGTTTGGGGAAGTAGTGCTTTAACACGAGTAGTCATGTCGATATTAGTAGTTGGAACAAAAGTACCAGTACCACTACCAAGAATACTTCCAAGTAAAATATCTGGCTCTTCCACAGAAGGTGGAGACGTTACAATACTTAGAACAAAACTATTTTCTAGCCAAACAAAATATGGAATAGTAGGATCGTTATCATCGGGTCCTGTTCCAGTTTCTGGATGATAGACACCTTTGGTAGGTTGATTAGCATACGTAAGACGAACATAGTAAGTGACTCCACCAATATTATCAAATTCTAGTGTTTGTACAGTTGTAACACTACATTCTTCACCAACTCTATCATAACCAAGACCTGGTGTAATAGAGACAGTATTAATTGTAGGTCCTGGTGTAATTAACAAACCAGTAACAACACCGGGTAGTGTCCAATAAGTTTTAAAGCGTTGTAAGAGAGCTTCCGGTCCTATTTGTTCCATACGTGAGAAGTCTTCTACGTTAGGCTGCCAGCCTTCAAAGAAATCTGTTTTCTTCATTGTGATTTCCTATAGATAAAAGTGAGACTGAAATATTTAATTATTCTTGGCATACAAAGTTCTAAGAAAGTATCTCGAGGTAGAAAATGCTAAGTAGCCAGAAGGATAATATACGATAGTCTCATTTTTATCAGTTTCAGTTACTAAGTTTTTTGCTTTTAAACTTTCCATTAATGTCATCATTTGATTAAGACTCATTGTATGACGAAGTAAACTAACAACCTTATACCTAGGTGTCCCCTGAGGATTACTTTTAATTAAAGCAAGTACTTGTTTTTCTATTTCGTTGTCTGGTAAAGAATCAGATTTGGGTTTAACAAGTCGTGTAGTCTTAGGTGTTTTTTTCTTTGTTTCTTTGATTGGTGTCAGAGTGTAGGTTTTTGGATCAATTTTAATTTTTGAGTCTTGTGTTAACTCAACAATTAAATTGTGAAGATTTATTTTCTCATCCTCATCAAAAGCTAATTCCTCAAGCTCTGAAAAAGTAATACCAGGATTCTCGAGAATCAATTGATAAATACTTTCTTTAGAGGTATTTGAGATCTCAGCAAAAGTAAGGAAAGATACAATACGGGATAAAAAACTCATAGTACTTCTCCTACTATGACTTATAGGTGAGTTACAAGACTACTTCAACATTTTGTAGAGTCTTAACTACAGTTTTTTTATCTAATGGACGAGCAAATCTCAAGAACCAAGAAATAGTAGAGGATGAAGTAGTTAATTGACTATTGGTGTAGTCAATTAGTAGAGTATTCTTATCGAGTAAACCACTAATTTTAGAGGTTCCAATACCACTATTTCCAATAGAAAGAGCACCTTGATTCAAGATTCTTACAACGGGAGGTTCAATAGAGAAATTAGCAAGAGCACGCTCATAACCCCATTGTGTAGCACCAAAGTGAATGAGACTTAAATATGCTTTCCATAGTTTTTTGAAATCTTCCGCTTTTAAGTTTACATTTTCTACACCAATAAGTGGTGCATAATTTGTTTTAATAGCACTGGGAGTTGCTGTTTCAAAGTAAGTACTATTTTGAAGATTTAAAATCTCGTCTCTTAGGATAAGTAGTTGCTTGTCAGCACTTTCTCTCCACCAATAAGAGGAAGTAAGTGTGCTTTCTTTGTTGTAGTAGGTTGCGTCTGATACACTGATAGTTGTTGGGGATAATAAAGCACGTTCCCAGTCTTCGTAGCTTATGGTTAGTAGTGTAATTCCACTATCTATTTGATTGTCTTGTGTTTTATAGAGGAGAATATTACCAGTAATTTGTCCAAGTATCTGGAAATTATTGTAAATTTGTCCACGAAGTTTTAAGGAGTAAACATTATCAACAACTTCACCAACAATGCTACCTTCCATGAAAACTAGTTGTGGTATTGTTTCATTTAAGGCAAATAAACATTCACCAATGAAATCACCATTAACTAAACCTTGACTCTCAACTCCTAGACAAATAATTTCACCTTTTTGAGCAATTTGCGGAAGTAAGAAGTCATTGGGATTACTATAGTTTTTTGCAAAATAAGCATCAAATTTGGTTTTATCATAAGCACTCCACACTTTATTTTGTGTGGTATTTATTTGAATAGTAAAAGATAGTGGATCAGTACTACCTTGAATTTCAGTACTTGTAATCACTTA
>ERZ1292625.1515-Hain-H41-01um-R1-1515-length-27052-cov-16_pt1 | contig 27052 bp, 36 predicted proteins | sample MGYA00564400_ERZ1292625 | MGnify/ENA primary metagenome ERZ1292625 (study PRJEB36523, sample SAMEA6512639) | groundwater metagenome | collected 2019-01-08 | study: AquaDiva: Metagenomics assemblies of 32 groundwater samples | reverse complement strand
TGCAGACGCATTTATATGACCAATATATAGATTTCTTGGTAGTCCTGATCCGGTAGCAGTTCCAACATCAGATAATCTCCACCACGCTCCTTTATCATCTGCAATCCATGCCTCTCTTCCAACTTCTCCTTCGGCTGTAGATGTGGCGTTATGTGGACTTGTCCACAACATATCTTTCCATACTGCGGCAAATACATGGTCATTAGTTACTTCGGGTCTTGGATAATGGCCTCTCGGTATATCTATCATTGAGTTATCCCCACGTATTTTCTCTGATAGTCTTTGGGCTATAATATTTGTTCCTGGAACATATGTGTACCATCCAAGGTCTGTTTTAAACACAATCACACCCCTGTACATTACAACAGAATAGGGCTGCCTAAACCTGAACCCAGAAGGAACGGAAATTGGTTGTACACTAAATGTTGGATTTGCGGAATCAAATATTTCACCAATAACCTTGTACATTCCATACTCTTTGAAAATTAGTAACTCATTCCCAACACCAAATAATCCGTGAATGTATCCGTTGCTACCACGATCAATTGTAATATTGTTGTTCACAGGCCATGATTCAGCGTTTCCAATCTCGGACCAACGTAACGAAGACCCTGACGCGGTCCCAAAGAATGCTCCAAACATATAACCTTGATGCACAGTCATATATCTTGGAACAACAGCCTGTCCAGCCGCAGATGCTGTTACCCTATTGGTCCCAGTTCCATTATATTTAACCATCGCAGTTGAGGCACCATCTGAAATATATAATGCAGTTCCAAGCATGGCCATTGCTGCTGGGAAATCCTTTTTGAAATCAAAATAGATTTCATATGTAGATAATGAGTTACTAGTTGCTACTGTTGTACCTGATGTTGCAATAAGTTTTGTATTAGATACAACCTCGACTATAGGAACTTTTTGCAAAGCCCCGAATCCAGAAAGTACTAAAAAATCTCCGGTGGTAATATGATTAGCCCATGTTGTAGACGACCCAGTACAGGTGGCCGTCATATTTGACCCGCTTTCAATAGATGCAGCAGGAGCCATTGAGCCTGTTGAGTATCCGATAGCATAAGTTGACATGGCCGAACCCCCGCCTGTGGGTGTGGATACATAATCAAAAAATGACAGTAACTCAAAACCCACAGCTGGCCAGGGTACACCCGAAATTTTCCCAAGAAAGACGGTGCGCGTGTGTCCCGTGGAGGTTGCGAAATTTGTATGAATAATTCTGTCAACAGATTCTGCGGCAGTAGCTAACGTCACGTTTCCAGCAGTCACAGAGGCTACACTTAAAGTTCCCATACTGTCGTATCCTGGAACTTTAGTCAACGCTCCCCCCGACGACCAAACATTGCGTGAAGAAGCCACGCAATCAAAATCAGCTACCATGCGTTGATCTTCCCTAGAGTTTTTCCCCCCTTTGAAATCAAATATAGAAATCTTAGGCATTATGAATATCTTTTACTAATCCAAGGTTTGAGTCTAGGAAATGGGTTTAAAGCCTTAAGTTGATTGCGAACAAGATTTTGAAGCTCTATCTGATATTCTTGAATCTTTTGAGTTTCTCTTTGGTCTCGAATGTACCCCAAAGATTTAGCTATTGCGCCCTTCTTAATCGCTGTATACCACCCATCTTCAAGTAAAGCCTCGTCATCGAATACATCAAAGATATCCAGCATAGCTGTATACATGAACACTGGAGTACCATCAATAGTGGGGAAGAACTGTAAAAGCTTTCTATTTGTGCTTAGGGATGTAGCAGACAAAGAACCCCCTGTTTGTGGAACTACAGTTCTTAGAGATACCTGTGTATCTGTCAATATTCTATCAATATAGAATGCGGAGGCTGTAGTAGTATCTCCTATCCTCAGCTTGTCGCCTGGAGCTAGGGCGGTTACTGCGCCTGCCAACGAAGCTACGATAGGGGAGTTTGCGGTTACAGACACTCCTGCGAATACTGTAGAGCCTAAGTAGTCTAAGCCATAATCGCTAGCTCCGTAAACAGTATATGAATGTGGAGTACCTGTTTCAGACTCATCTTTGAATTTCAAAATGAATTCTGAGGGGTCGTAGTAGGTAAACGGAACCGTGTTTGTATAATCTTTAATGTTATTGATTTTAGAAACCTTGGGAGGAAGAGGATAATATTTCTTCCAAATCCTATAGGTTTTTGCAGATACTGTGTCCCCAGGCCACCCCGTTTCCAGGGTTAAATGAGTAGTGTCTGTGACATAGGAGATTCGTCTATAATCCACATCTCCAATTTTCATATACCTACCAGCCATAGCTGTTGCGAAGCTGGTTGTGGTTCCCGTAACTTCGGCTTGGTTTTGAGTTGCAGCTACAGTTCCTGCGGTAACATGGACTGCGCCTAGAAGCTCTCCAATGTGTTCAAGAGCCTGGAGATGGACCGGAAGGGAAGCAATTTCTCGCCTTACATCGTTGATAAATCGAAGAATATTAATCTTATCTTGACCTACCCTATCGGGGTCAAGACCAGCTTCTGCGGCTACAGCCGAAACACAAACATCAAGCCTAACTTGCACGTTCGTTCACCCCATCTAAAACATCAAGATACGCGTTCTCCCAAATATAGCAATTCTTATCCATGTCAAAGTATTTCTTTGTAGTTTCAAATGCTCTATTTGCAAGTTGGTTACGCAAATCCTGGTCCTCAATTAGTTTGGATAAACATTCAACCCATTCCTTGTCTGTTTTAGCCAAAAGAATATTATCCATATGCTTAAAAGGTAAATCGTTGTAGGGAGTCATATTTGTAGCAACAACAGGAACTTTCAATGCTGCAAACTCCAAGGTTTTAATATTGCTTTTGCATCTATTGAATTCTGTGTCTTCCAAAGGACACAAACCAATGTCAAAGTGTCTGTTGGCTAGTAACAATGTATAGTATTTTAAATCTACCCAATACTTCCAATCAATTCTATCTTTAGGTATATCCTGGAATATATCTGTCCAAAAAGGAACTGGGGGAGCTTGTAAAACTAGGACAACCTTCGGGTATTTATCCAAGATAGTCTTTAAAACAGATTTTAATACTTTTAAATCTCCGTAATGTGAATCTCCTCCAAACCACCCCATTCTTATTTGACCTTGATATTTGTCAGGTCTAGGGACAGGTTTCCATAGTTCGAAATCTATGGAGTTGGGGCAAACCTTAACGTTCTGGTTTTTCTCTCTGAGTTTGTTTGCTAAGTAATTTGTGGTTGTAGTAATACAGCTTGCAGAGGCAACACAACCAGTAAATGCATTATATCTTTCAGTGTTAAGTTTGACATCGAACTCATTTTCCTGGTCTCTCCAGACTATTTTAGGGTTGTTGTTTTCATCGCAAATTGTAGTTTCTTTGGTTCCCAAGGCATGATATCTTGGATTATAGGGGGACAGGTCAAAAGAAAAGTCATCATAATCAATCACAACCTTCTTTCCCTCTGTTTTATATTGTTTTATTAATCTTAAAGCATCCACATCCCCTGGAGATTGAACACCTACAATATTAGTCTTGTCAGATATTTCGTAGGCTTGTTCTTTGCTTATAGACCTACTAGGGTCATTATGCAATCCTATATCTAGCCTAGACCCCAATTTAATAAGCTTATTAAATGGCAATCTAAACCTCCACCAAGCACAACCACTAAATCCAGCCGGAAATAAATATAAATACGGCTTAGGTTTTGATGAGTTGTTCTTTGATTGGTTTAAATTTAAGAACAGTGTTGACAATGTTTGCTGTAGCATTAAATGCCAAGTCCCCCCCAGCCTCGTTTTTGACAACTTCTATACGCTCCATTGTAAGGTCCCTAGGACTCACTAGGATTTGATTTAAGAGCTTATCTAGCCTCTCTGGTCGTGTGATACGGTAAACTGCGTTTGTGCTAATCTTCTCGACCCTGTCGTAGTCTTGTGTTCCCCCGTATTCTCCGTATTTAAATATATCTACATAAACTACGGGTATATCAATAGCACAAGCTAACAGAGCTGGGGTACCCTCTTCTAAACAAACCATAATATCCGTGTTTGTCAATGCTTCTATAAATGTGTCTTCTTCTAAAGGATTAGACTGTTGTATGGGAACTAAAGGAGATAAATATTGATGAATATCATGAATACTGGATAGGGCAACATTCAATAGCCCTCTTTCGTAAGTCTTGTATCTTGGAACTATTGGTCTAGCCTCAGATTTCCACATTCTTTGCTCGATTGTGCCGTTAGGCAGTTTTACATCTCTGATATCGTTTATTTGTGTGGCCCACCCTGTTTTTAATCTTGGCCACTCAATCTGAACCTGTTCTGCCAATCTATTGCATTCCCATCGTTTTAAATAGGAATAGACTAAAAGATTCTCAGGTTGTTCTCTGTCTGCGATAACTGGAACAAACAAGATATTTTTGAATGACCTTGGGACCTTCTTATATTTTAAGAGATTCTGGAATCTTGGGCATCCGACAAGGGTTATTCTTGATTCTGGAACACCCGCTTTTAACAATCGGTCTTTTTCTGCCTGCCCCCATAAACAATACATATCTGCAATAGCTGGAAAGGAGTTGGGAGAAAGATAATCTCTAGTAGCCCCTCTTCCGTGTTGAACCACGATAACAGGTTTTCCCCGTAGCTTAAATATCTCTGCTATTTCTTTGCAGTCCCCTCTAACATCCTGCCATGTTAATAAGGCATCGGCTTCGTGGTAATTCTCAGTCACTAAGCCCTTCTTAGTCAAGAAGTCAATAACAAAGGCTAGAAGCCCTCCGTGGTCTAAGCAATAAACTTTCATAGTTCTGGTTCTTTGGATTTTTCAAAGGCTTCGACCATAGGCCCTACAAATGGATTTAATCCCTGAACCCCACCCAATGCTTTTTCTAAAAGCCCTAAAGTATGTCCTTTCTTTAACAATATGGACCTAAGCTTGATTAGTTTCTTTCCAAATTCTTTGGAGGTTATAGGAAATGTTTTGCCTGGCTTTGTAGAAGCTCCTACAGCCTCTTCTTTTGTCAGTTTAGCTCCAGAAAGCAGGGTATCGCGTAGTAATTGCCTTCGAGTTTTAATAGCTCTAACCTGAGCTTTTAAATAAGTATCTCTAAGTTTTCTCTCTTCTCCCAATAAAAACTCTTTGTCTTCTATAGCTAGTTTAGGGTTAGATAAAGCTGTTCTCGTGTTTTCCAACAAGCGTTCTATGCGAGTAGCATTAGTATCAGATTTAATAACCTCTATAGGAAGATTTGTTTCTTCTCTTAAAAGTTCAAATACTCTCTTATCAGCCATTAACGTAGTCGAAATACTTCAACTGGAACATCTCCCTCTAGCCTAGCTTTGGGATCGTTGTAGTTGTCTTTGACAACTCGTAAAGCTCCTTCGCATATATTTAAAGTATTCTCAATTACTAAGGAGGTATGGGCAGTCATAATGAAATTTGCATACCCAAATAATACACTGTTCTTAAGGCATTCCTGCCAGAATAAAGCCTTATGTTCTGTTGATGGAAAATCAAAGAAGGTTCGTGGAGCATACCCGGAGCACCGTATCTTCTCTAATTCCAATAGTTTGCATAGATCGTTGAACCCAGTCTTTAGTCTTTCTCCGTTCTTCCAGATTCTTTTGACAGAATCTCCTTCGTGCCATTTTAAAGCATCTATAACAGCTAGGGCTGCTGTAATACCTACCAAATCTCCACCAAAAGTTCCAGATACAAAGAAATCGTTTCTTTCAAATACGTCCATGAATTCTCCGTAACCGCATACTGCAGCAATCGGAAACCCATTCCCCATAGCTTTGCTAAAACAAGCAATATCAGGAACCACATCAAAATATCCCTGTGCGCCAGATACTCCGAACCTAAACCCCGTAACCACTTCGTCAAAAATGAAAAGAGCATTATGCTCGTGGGCAAGTTCCTTAACTTTAGCAAGAAAGTTATCTTTAGGTTCCTCATACACTACAGGTTCCATAATCACAGCAGCAACATCATCTAAAATAAAACAATCTTTTAAAGACTCTAAATCATTGTATTTAAATCGTACAATGCAGTCTGCAAGAGCTTTTGGAATTCCCGCCTTTTTATCATTTACAATAGCATACCAATCATGCCAGCCGTGATAGCCGCATACAACAACTTTCTCCTTGCCAGTATACGCCCTAGCAATACGAACGGCAGCAGACAAGGCTTCCGACCCTGTTTTAACGAACTTAGACTTCTTAGCGCATGGAATGTTATTAAATAGAGTCTCAGCGAGAGTGATTTCTTTTGGGTGGGGGAGAGAAAGTAGGACTTGGCCTTCTTGTATCGTAGTTTTGACGGCGTTGTTGACAAATCTATTATTATAACCAAGGATAATAGGACCAAGCCCAGCAATATAATCTGTGAAACATCGTCCATGGTCGTCCTCTACAATACAACCTTCTCCACGAACCAAGAATTTAGGATACACCCCATTTACGTATCTGTCTGGACATTTAGAATAAGTTTGAGTACCGTTGGGAATAAACTGCAGGGCTCTAGCCCACCTATCCTTAGTACGCAGATGCTTCAAGTCCACTTCTACAGCCATTGATACTCTCCAGAATTTGCTCTGTTGAAAGATAATCTCCATTCTTGTTGCTAGACCATGCTGGATGGCTGGAAGAATATCCTTCTATAACGTAGTAGTTTTCATACTCTGTAAAAGATTCGTTTTCTCCTATCAGAACTTCGTGTAGTTTATCTCCTGGACGTTCTCCTATGATAGTCCATTCTCTGTCTGGGCAAATTGCGTGAGCTACAGTACCAACCTTGATACTTCTAATTTTAGGGATAAAAATCTCCCCTCCGCGCATATTTAAAAGAACGCTGTATACAAATTCATTGGCTTCGTGCATAGGAATCCAAAATCTTGTGGCATCTGGATTAGTAATCGGAACCTTGACGGTTTTACCCAAAGATAAAAACTTCTGAACTATCGTTCCTCTAGAATTAGCCACATTACCGTATCTGGTGCAAGCAAATTTAGTTTGCTTGGTCCCTTTCATTCTGTTAAGATTTATAAATAGCCGTTCGGCACACATCTTAGTTGCACCGTATAAATTTAAAGGATACACAGCCTTGTCTGTAGATAATAGAAGGCACTTATCTATGTTGTTGTCTAGTGCTGCTTTAGCAACATTAGACGACCCCAAAATATTGGTTTTTATAAATTCTTCTGGATATATCTCTCCAAATGGGGCTTGTTTAAGAGCAGCGGCATGAACAACCCAGTCAGAGTCTGCCATCGATCTTTTCAGGTTGTCGTAATCTCTAACATCACCGATGTAAAACGAAATCCTATCCGACCTATATTGTTCTTTTAGTGCCTGCTGTTTATGTTCGTCCCTGGAATATATACGAATCATTTTTATCTCTGGTTTAGACAATAACAGAGGAATAAAGTTCGTTCCAAACGACCCAGTTCCCCCGGTAAGGAATACAATTTTAGTGTTGTCCATTTCCATTGACTGGAGCATCCATGTATCTTCCGTACACCCACATCTTAAGGTATTGGTGGGAGTTTTTTGAATCTCTGGATATCTCGTAACTTCGAACTCTTCTATATTTATCTTTTAGATAGTTCTTGGGCGGTCTTCCGGAGCAGGCGAGGTCGAAGAGGATAAATATAAAGTTTGGTTGCAATTCAATAGCTTTGTTAATAATATCAATTTGGTGCTGTTCAGGCTCAATCTTGGGATTAAATGTTCCTCCAAATAACAAAGCATCAAAATCTCCAGGCCTGAACTCAGACTTTGTGAAATCTCCCCACAGCCATTTATGCTCTGGAAAGTTTAATTGGTTCTGACCTATATGCTCCTTTAGTCGATCAATGCCAGTATATTGTATACCTGGATAGTGTTTCTCTAAAGCCGGAATCCAGCGACCATCCCCACACCCTACATCCAGCAGCTTCCTTGCCCAAAACCCATTTGAGCGCAGCCATGCACAAACTTCGTAGGTCTGTGAAACCCACCAAGACTGTTGAGCATGAACCATAATAAGATTTTTGACTCTTTGCTGCCTCAATTCTTCTGAAGACACAACCTTGAGAATTGGATTAGGGTTATAGCCACAAACTGGGCAACTATCCATAACTGTCTATAGTCTTGATTCTATTTAAATCCTCTGGAGTATCTACACTAATTTTAATTCTAGATAAATCGGTTAAGTTTTCTATACTGATAACATTGAATTCGTCCTGCAAATCTTTGCTGTCTCTGATAATAGATGTTACATGCTCTCTGTGGTACGGGGATTTTACAGAGTCGTACAACCATTTTAACATTTTGGACGAAACCAATTCTGTGTCCACTCCATCTGGAAATGTTAATGTTATAACATTCGAACAATAATCGGCGTTGTTTTCGATGCCGTGGTATATCACGCAATCAATGAGTTCTGGAGAAAGCATGGGACAGTCTGCTGTCAATCTTACAACATAGTCACACGGGTTTAGTCTAAGACACTGGTAAAATTCAAATAGTACATCTCGATATCCAGATTTAGGATGACTAACCAAACTAATGAATTCTTTAGTGTTCACTGGAAGGTCGGATAGTTTGGTCGGGGATAAGACAACAGCCTCATCAATAAACTTGGATTCTTTGGCTTTGGAAAGGACATGATATATGACTGGAGCCCCATTTAAATCTTGGTATATTTTAGCTGGAAATCTAGAGGAATCTTCTCTAGCCTGGATAAAAGCTAATACCTTTTTATCCCAAAACTTCGACTTTGGTATTAGCTGACTCTTTGTTCCTAGATTCCAATCTACTTTGATTCTTTTTATACTCATCTGCTAGCATGGCGAACTGAATCGCATCGATCCATTTTCCGTCTTTTAGATAGTGCTGCTTTAGTCTTCCCTCTTCTCTGAAACCAAGCTTCTTATAGAACTCAAATCGACCCTCTCCAGGGTAATCCAAGACATCGGAATAAATCTTATTTAACCCTAAACCATTAAATCCTATACTAAGAATCTCTAGCATAGCTTCTTGGGCGTAGCCCTTGTTCTGATGCTCAGGAACAATAAAAACTCCAAATTCTGCATGCTTGTGTCTAGGATCAATAGGGTTTAATGCAACATAACCAACATATTCAGATTGATTATTGTGAACTAGATAAAGGTTTACATTCTTATGATTTAATCTATCCCACCAATCAACTTGTTGCGAAAATTGGATTGGGTTAGTTTGTCTAAAATACTTTATAAGTTCTGGACGGTTTCTCTGTTGCATCACCCACGATAGATGCGACCTGTTCATTTTGACTAGTCTAATCATAATTTAATCTTCTCCATTTCTCTGATATATTCAACCATTCTTTTGAACTCAACAAAGTTTAGGGAACTGGAAACATCGCATCCCTTCATGGACTTATATTTTACAATGTGGTGTTCTATAACTGTAGCTCCTCTAGCTGCTGCAGCAATTGTAGGAGTTAACTTGGGACAGTGAGATGAGAACCCAACCTGTCCCTGTCTTTCTACATGTGTAAGTATACTCCGTACCATATCCAGTTGTGCCAAATTAATGGAACTAAGAGATGTTGGATAATTAGGGACGCAGTACATAAGAGTAATATCAGGGCAATCCCGCAAAATATCGAGACATCTATATATATTTTCTTCTGTTGCAGTCCCCGTACTGGCGATAATCGGCTTCTTCGTTTTATTGACACGTTCTAATAGTTCTGTATCTAAGAAGGCCCTTGATCCAATTTTGTATCTTCTCAGTCCTAAATCTTCTGTAAAGTCAACTAAATCTGCGTGAAACACGCTTAATCCAAACTCAATACTAACTGCATCACAATAATCTTTAAACTCGCTAATTTGGTCCTTAGTAGGCACTCCCCTCTCTGCTTCGGCTAGATAAGGGGAATCCTGCCCAAGTAATTCTTTGGGTCTAAACAACTGGAACTTGGCGATATCGGCTCCTGCATCCTTGCAAGAATCTATCATTTCTTTCGCAAGAGCGACATCCCCCATCCAGTTGATCCCAATTTCCCCGATTACCGTAATTTTGCTCATTATTTAGCATTAGTTGGACCGTGTTTTTGTTTCTGTTCCGCCTTAAATTCGGGGTGGTCTTTCCAATACTTATCTTGAGCTTTCGAATCATTAAAAAGTTCTGGTTGCAAAGCTGCGTCCCACAAAGAAATAGACCCCAGCTTTCTTCCTAGCTTAACCTTGTCGAATGTATTTCCATTAAGTCTATGAAATGTATTAAATTCTTTAACTTCTTCTGCAGCTGCTTCATACACATCTGGGAGGATTTTTCTAAGAATATTTAAATCTTTAATCCTAAAAGCACCCTTTCCAGATACACTTGATTTTGCATATTTGGATCGTTCAAATTCTGTGTCTTCGATGTTAAGAATCTTCCACCAATCAGGGATATTATCCATAGCTTTCGTATGGGGGCTCCGAAGAGCCCCCGAATCAAAGCTAAAAATTAGCTTGACTGTACTCGACGCAATCGTCCAAGAGCGTTGATATTCAGATACTCAAAAGTCAATTCTCCAACGATAGCTCCCGTCAAGAAGTCTCCATCATTAGGCGTAGGTCTTGAGCTAGGACTCCTAAGAATAGGAATACTGCACATATCGTTCTGATACACAAGAACCTCAGACTCAATATTTAGCCTTCTTGAAGCAATGAGCTTTAATCGTCCGAAGTCGGACTCATAAACATCTAGAACATCTGAAAACACTCTTTCCCCGTTGTTGATAACAATAGGTCTTCCAGCACCAGAACCTGCGAATCCGCTGATTTGTCTCTTAACAAACGGATTACAAACCAGTGTATCTGGAGAAGCACCCTGCTCCCACTGCAACTGAAGAAGAACATTCAAGTTGCCGTCATCAATAGGCGCAAGGCTACCAGAAGTTGCATGAGCAGTAGCCGACAATCCATCAGGAGTACGAAGACCAATCATGGTCCTCACAACACCAGACGAACCAGCAGCCGTAGCAGAGTTATCTAGGAGGGCAACTTCAACATCAGTTTTCCATCCCAGCATGGCATGAGCCTTTCTCATGGCCCATTCCGATCCTCTGCCCCACTTTGCAGCTTCCTCTACAGTTCCCGAAACCTTCCAAGTCTTATGGAAGATTTGAGTGTAGTTGATCCTTCTTGTTTCAGCAGGCTGGTACGCATCTCCGGAAGCGTAGACGAACGCCACACCTTCCGAATAGCTGTTTGCTCCAACCGCAGAAGCGGAGGGAATCGCAATCGTCAACCAATCATGACGAGTACCAGTAGCCTTAGTTTTCCTCAGTCCATTATAGACTGGGGTATCTTTAGGGGAAATAACTTCGATAGCATCAAGCACGTCTTCTTTCATAGCTGTTGACAGATATGTTTCGAAATACGCACTCATTTAATAAACTCCTTTTACCTTACTCTCTGATGTCCTCTAGCATATCCACGTATTTGGCATAATCATTCCAATTTTGTGTGTTTGCCATTTTAGCAAGGACATCTTTCCGAGTTAACTTTCCTTCTGTGCTAGGTACGGATTTTCCAGTGCCCTCGATTTGGGTCTCAGACAAGGTTTTTTCCCTGGATGTATCGGCAGATAAGGACTTTAGCTTTGCAGCAAGCTTTTCAGTCTGAAGCAAACTCCAGGCTGTTTTAGCAACCTGAAGGGGGGCTCCGCCAAGACTATGCTCTCTTTCGATCTGCAGTAATCTTAATTTATCCTCCTCTACAAATCCCTCCTGATTTTTCAACCACGGAACAACTTTAAGTAACTGATCCTGGAACTCTCTTTCCTTAACCTTTCTATCAATGTAAGCATCCGGGTCTTTAACAAACTCCCCAAGCTTTGCATTGACCTGATCGGGTGTAGGTTGAGCCGACCCTGCTTTAGTCTTACTTGCAGTCTCCTCCAACTCAGCTAACCTGGATTCATATTCCTCCAGCCTAAGCTGGGCATCAGCGTTCTTTCTTTCCTGCTCCATAGCTCGATTTTTCCAAGGTACTCCCTTTTCATCAACTGATTCAGCGGGCGAGCTTGAATCTGGTTTAACGCCCTCATTTTCCTCCGGCATTTTCTGTTCCTCCGAATTTTTGTAGGATACGTTCCATTAACGTAGGAACGACACGATCCCGAGATTCGGACATCCGTATCCCAGCAATGAGTCCAATTATTTCTTGAACTCCATCTAGTTTGCCTTGAACATAGTTAACTTTAGATAGTTCTCCTGATCGACAAACTTGATGCAATTCAAGTTCATATTTATTATGTAGTTTCTCTACTGACGGAATATATACATCAGAAATAAAATTAGCGTCTTTTGCAGACCTTTCTCCAAACCACTTTAATAGCAGATTACGCTGGTCTCTGTCCATTCGATGGTCCTTCTGGAGACTGTCCAGGCCCCTCCCCAGTTACTTGGGATTGTAGAAGTTGGGAATTAACAGCCTGGAGCTGTCTAATCTTATCTTGAATATCCAGAATCTCGCGCATACGTCTAGTATCTAGGTAATGCTGCATAGCCAGCATTTGTCCCTTTGGTGTTAGAAGCTTGAAGTTTTCGGAGTTGATTAACTCAGCATGCTCTTTTAAGTGCAGGTCTATGTTTTCGCCAATATTGGGTTTTACAGTCTCTTCTTGCAAGAATAGATTATGCTCTTCTTGCGGATTCTTTGGAATAGAATCTTCTGGTCTGCGGAGATAAGAGTTGATATTCTTCGCACCCAATTTAACAAACGTATCCTTGGTTAACTCATACAAAGCAATCTCATCCCTCATAATCAAGGGATTTAATGTTCCTAGTTGGTATAGCTGTAATTGTTCTTGCTTTTCTGCCTGCTCATCTACAATGGAGTTTCCATTTACAATAATGTCAAACTTACCCACAACATCTTTACGCTTCATGGATTCAAATAGGGGTTGAGTATCGTCTAAGCCTGTAATTCTAACCTGGATTTCTTCAGGGAGATATTCTTGATCTAAATACAAAGCCAAGTCAAAAATACCTTTGAATCCTCTCCGAATACGATTAAATAAAGTTAAAAACCTTATCCCAGCCCTTCTGTCTATAGCTGAAACTTCGGTTGCTGAAATCCTCTTTGGCTGTAGAATACCCTGGATATTAGCTCCGGCCCCAAGCATTCTCTCTGCGTATAGAAATAGGGATTCCTCTTCCCGATACATCTCTGGCATAGAAAGCTGGAGACTGGGGAAATAAACAGCTTGGGAGGGGGAGCCGTTCACTGGAATCATGAGTCCCGGAGTAAGGTGAACTTCATTTGGATTGAACCCAGCCATAGGATCGTAAAATCCAAAGGGAATATTGTGAATTGTAACTGCATCTACTCTTTGATTATGCAAAAGATTCAATTCTTCGTTTATTCTGGATAGAAGGTCTGAAACAGATTCTCCTACAGGCTTGTGAAGAATAGGACTAAATACAACAAGCTTGAACGGCCTGGGGCCTTCCCATTTTACACATCTTAAAAGCTCTCTAGTTTCTTTTAAATAGGATGCTACAACAGGCTCTTCAATTCCATCGTTGTTGTAATCAAAGTATCCATACCATTCCAAAACAACGATATAATTCTTGGCTGGCCTGGAGACTGTGCTAGTTTCAGATTCTGTGGATTCTATACCACTATAAAATGATCTAAGGTTCTCTAACAAGGAATCTGTGGAGGCGGAGGATGGTTCTGTCCCAAGTTTATGAAAATCAGCTTCGGGTTTAGCATACATCTTAGAAGCAATGCGCTTTTTCAAGTCGCTTTTGTTCATGGGAATTTCCTGGATGCAGTAATCCCAAGAATCCACATTTTCGCTGGAAGCATCTGGGGGAATAAGGAACCTCTCCGGTTTTAAAATATCCAGTTTAATTCCGTCAAAGGTTGTGACTTTCCCTGTCTTTTCTTTTACGTACCTTAATTTTGCAATTCCAATACCATCGATTAATGCTGAATCAACAAGTTTATCCGCAATATCAAAGAAATCCACTTGACTAGTGAACTGCCAGTTTAGAAGCTTTTTAACCTTCTTAGATTTAGGTAAATCCTCTGGACCTACTGGAGTGACACTAACAGGCTCGATAAAATCTAGGGAGCCCATAAGATTAGAGAACAGGGTTTCTTTGATTGTACGAATTAAAGGGACATGAAGATTGGCACAGTTCTTGAATGGGAAGTCTTTCTTCCCCCGGATTCCCCAATACAGATTTAGTCCAGTTTCTTTCTTGACTAACCAAGCTGTTCTAGCAGCATCAGCTTGGTCCCAATTATTGTGAATTAGTTCCGCCAACTCCTTCTTTTGCTCCTTGTTTAAATCCAGTTTTAGACTTTCTTGCGTCGGTCTATTCTCTTCCAAAGAGGACTGAGCTTCTTTCTTAGGTTCTTCGTGTTCAGACATTAAGGCTTACCCACGCCCAACCCTACTCGTTTTGCAAATAAATTAAAAGCGGTTGTAAAAGTTTCCCGAATTTTTTTATCTTTTGTACAAAATGAAAAACATTTTTCGCATAGTCGTAATATAACTTCTTTATTATATACCATATAAAATTTATAATGACCATCATTCTCTTGGGCGAGTACTTTATAAGTTATTTTACAACTACTACAAGTAAATCCTGGACCCCAAACGGAATCTGCCCCGTACCATCCATATTCTTTTTCATAAAGATAATCAACATCTAGATTATCTACTAACTTTAAATGCCCCCAAACTTGTTCTGGAATACAATTAATAGACATTATCCTTTAGGCAGATGTGCTCCGGCCTTTCTAGCCTTTGAAAAGGCTATAGCCAACAACATCTTTTTGCGTTTTTTTCCTTTGACCTTTGCTCTTTTAACTGTACTTGGAATATTAGTATGAACTTCTCGCATTGCGCTTGCTAACAATCCTTTAGAATGCTTACCATGCATTGCCATAATATTTAAGTATTCAACAGGCTACTTGATGTTCGATTAACATCCCTCACAACATCCCTCCGTAGGGGCTATTGCAGGTACTCCCCGCCGTCCCCGTCCTCTCCCTCGCCTATTGAACATTCCTTGTCGGGCTCATTTGAGCCCCTATAACCTTTGTTTAACTATCCCATTGCCTGATGGGGTAAGAACCAAAGATTAGTTTGCGCTTAGATATGTGACGCTAACTTCACAGTTTGTGGCTGAACATACTAGACCAACAGCGACATAGACGGGCGGCTCAAAATGATGGTTTAAGGTTGTGCCCCCAGAAGCACCACCACCAAGCCTAATCCCGAGAAAGTCACCAGCAGTAACATCAGCAACAGCAGAAGCAGACGTATCCGCAAGAACCAAATCCCCAGTCGCGTTTGTATCATTTAATGCCACAAAGACATCAAAAAGATACAAAGGAAAACCTTTGATTGTAGAACTTGCAGAAGTTGTCGCAGCATCCAACGCTAAACGATCTTGATTGGACATCCCTCTACGAGAAGCCATAATTTACCTCACTACTGTACAACACCTTCTACTCGACCTAGTAGAAGTTTAAAATTAAGCGTATCTTCGTTTATATGTTAAACTAACGTTACCTGTAACTGTGGTTGCACTTATAACAATTCCCTTATCAAAAGAAATACCACGAGGGAAAGTAAAATGCTGTGTGCCCTGCTCTCCAAGTCCGGATGCAACCTTCATCGCAAACATTGTGGTGTCGGTATCTGCGGTTGCAGAACCGTCAATAAGGCTCACTTCTCCCGTTGCCCCGGCATTTCCCACAGCCACTGTAAAACTATAAACTACAGCAGGTTGGGTATAATCCACCGCCATAACAGTAGTTGATGTAGTTCCAGTTATATTTTTAGTATAACCATCAGCGTAATTTTCTGCTCTATCACTCCAACTTTTATCTCCAAAAGGCATAATTTACTCCGTTATTATATCTTGTAAATAACAATAGCTACTCTAGTATTTGTATTAAGACTGATTTCTTCTTTTACAAATTTATCTAGTTGTTCTTGAACTTCTGATCTCATAGAACCCCAACTTCTAAGAGCTTGGGCATTATCTATATTATCTGAATACATTAAAATCTGGCCTGTGTCCCCGTTTTGAATCCACCATAGTTTAGCCACAGCTAATATCCACTCTGGTTGTTCCAATGACTAAATGCTGGAAATCTTCTTCTTAACCAGGGCTTAGTCAAAACCATGTTTCTTATACAGTCCATTAGATGGTCGTTGAGTTTTCTTGGCTCTTCTTTTTCGTTTCGCTCGACATGACGAGCATACTTGTACCAAGTATAGCGACCAATCTCCCACACAAAATGAGTAAGGCTCCTGCTAATAAAAATACGAGGCCGATTAACGCGAGGATCAACATGGAACAATTTCTTAACTTCGTTAATCCCCAGGAGGACAGAGCCTTTATCATTTGGTGCTGTAACTAATGGTTTAAGATGTTCGAGATAATTATTAAAAACGGTAAAACCAGAAGAAGGATCACGTTTAAGACTAGCCCTATCAATAACCCAATAAGCCACCTTTTCATGTCCGACTAACTTCTTAATTTCCCTTGCGTTGTCGTCCGCAAGTTTCTCTTTCTGGTAGTATTCTTTGAACAAGATACATTCGTTTTCAGGGGTCCACGCAGCCAATAAGGCTGCTGTTGGATTCCTGAGACCTGGATCAATTGACCCGACAATGACATCATTTGGGGATGGGGCATAGTCTGGAATACAGTGTATGGAGTATCTGAAGTTGTCGTAGACCAGCCCGTGGGCGACTGAGAAATCAGCTTCAAACTCCCTGCGGAAGACATCCGGAGATAATTCCTTTTTAGCTTTGTCGACTTCCGACGCTGGAATATGGGGATTGTCTCTTGTATAAAATAACCAGGAACTGTAATCTGAATCTGCTCCTTGACCTAATTTAAATAAATCGTGGAAATGTGGGGAGCCGTCAGCCGAGGGTGTGCCAATAAACAAAGCTCCACCTTGGGTGTCCAAGAGCATGGGTCGAATAACATCTGTCCATGCTTCTGGACGCATAAACCCGAACTCGTCCAAGACAACAAAACAAAGACCAACTCCTCTGAGTCTATCCGGCTCTTCGGCTCCCTTGAGTTCGATAAGATGTCCATTCTTTAACTCAATTAATAAGCTTTTATTAAGCTTGCGCTTTATAAGTTCTGGAGGAAGAAACCTTTGAATCTCCCTCCAAGCAATCATTTCAGCATGGGTGTAAGTATCGCATACATACCAGCTTCTAGGAGTTAATTTATCCTTGGTAGCTGGATTAGATACGGCATGCTTAATAAGCTCATTAACCGCTAAAACAGTCTTTCCAAACCTTCTTCCAGCAGCAATAACCTTAAACCTTGCTGGAGAGGAATGAACCTGGGCCTGTTTCGGATGCGGGGAGTACGGAATTTCCAGTACTGCCATCTTGTTTCCAGGCAATCTTGAATTCCTGGTCCTTGTCCTTTTCTGGCTCCAACTTCAATACTCCAGCATCTGTAAGAACTTTGATGGCAGCAGATAACTTAACAGTTGCAATTTTTGAAGTTAAACTTTCTTTCAATGCTTTTACTGCCAGTGCTCTCAGTTCCTTAACAGCGGCTTTAGCCAATTCTTTACTTATAGTATCGAATTTCTTGCAATGCAAGGCTGAATATACATTTGCTGGGGATATTTGAAGTTTCTCTGAAATCTGCTTCTTATTTAATTCTGGGTCTAAAATATGGGTATAAATGACTTTTCTTTGCTGTTCTGTCAATTCTCTCCAACTTTCTATGGTTGTTAAAAAATCTGGGTACCCCTCTAAATTATCCATTTCTTTCGATATCTCGCCTAATTTGTTCCCTGGCCCTCATCTCCTGTTCAACAATGAACCTATGAGCTATCCACTCTGCCCATGCTTTATCACTGAAATGAGTCCAGATATTCTTATCTGTCCCTACAATAATCAGATAATCACTAAATAACTCAGATAACTGAGCTTTTACATTATCCAGTTTATTCTCAAACATCCCTAAATCTTCTTCATTTTCCTGCATAAATTGAGTTTTCCCCTGGCTGTGGAGAGCTGTCTAGCTCCCTTGCAACCCTACCCGGCATCATGTCTAAGCCAATTCTCGATATAAACAAACAAAGATAACACTAAACAAACAAAGATGGAAACAAACACACAAACAAACAAGGAAATGAGAGAGAAAATAAACGTGATACATAAGGCGCAGAGTAAAACATGGTACTAATCAACACAATATAATAACAAACAACACGCAAACTAGAAATTCCAGGCAAGTCTTTGCTTTTACATACACTCCGTTACCGGAATATACAACTAGATAACACTAATTAGCAATTACCTAGAAATAGGGGCAGACTTGCAGACCCTCTACTAGAGTAGTGTAACATTTAGTAGTTTTAGAACGTTTCCTACGTTACGAAACGTAGTTTTAGAACGTTTCGAACGTTCCCAACTACCCTAATTGTGGAAACAATTAGGTTACTTAGTGTAACATGAATGTTACATGGCTGACAATACTGACATGGGCTGACTGACATTTATAGGTCTTTGGACCTAGACTGTCATCTAGGACTTTAGACCTATTCCAGCGGATAAAGGACCTATGCACCCGTCTGGGCTTAGGGGTAGGTCCTTTGAACCCCTTGAAAGGGCCGCTGACGCGGGTTATACTTATTGTAGGTCTTTGACAATGTTAACGTTTGAAACTGTCCTCTATGTGGGGCCAGCCAGCGGCCCACACACGATAGGGAGAATAGTTAACAACGTGTTGAAACAAAAAAGAAACAAGAAACAACACGAAACAAAGACCCAGGAGAAACAAAGAAATGGCCCAGAAGCTAATACTAGAGGTGGGTCACGGAAATGCACCTGTTGGCAAAGCAGACCTGGAGAAGTTTAACCTGCTAACGTACAGCAATTCCAGGCAATTCGGCATTGACCTGTACCATGCAATGCTGAACCTGCAAGCCGGACACAAAATCCCGCTACCAAAGAACGGCGTCAAGGGAAATGTCCAGGCGGAAGCCGACATGGTTCGCGCCATTAGGGCGCGAGTGAAGTATATCACGACAAAGAAAACGGAAAACCTGGGTAAACCTGGGAATTGGTCCCTAGTAGATGCGGGGGATAAGTTCGAGCTATTCCCTACAAGAGTATAAGACCTACAATTAGGGCCTATCTAACCGATAGGCCCATATGGTAGGTTAACAGAGGGGACAAAAACAAGAGGGAAAAGCAGTATGAAACTACAAGTTAATCCTTCAATACCTATAGACGGCACAGAGGGGAAGGCCAAAGACTGTCTAAAAGACAAGTCTTTGCCACCATTTCAGAAATACACACAAGTCCCATATGAAGATAAATCAGGATTTGGTATATTATCAACAGGGGCAAAGTTTGAAAGAAAACATTTACTGTTTGAAAAATATAAAGAGTTATTCAATTCTCAAACATTTACAGTAAACTATCAAGGACCAGAATTGATAGCCTATTTCAAAGAATTGGTCGAAGTTAATAGATTCATAGGTTCACCTTATCAGATTTGGGTATCACGGGACGGGCAAATCAAGGGAATTAAGAAAGAAAACTCAAATGAAACTAGCATTAATAGCTAATATCAAGATTACAGATAGGGGACAAAAGCTATTAGAAATTCCTGTGTTTCATTCAATAATATCAAAGATAACAGCAATCAGAATCGGATTTGAAAACAAAATCAATGCTTTAAAAAGGAGAAAAATAAATGGATAAAAAGATTGACGCGTTGCTGAACACGGTATTTAGCATGTCAAAAATAATGAACATGAATGGTAACTATAACGAGCGAAAAATTGGTAGATACGAAGAAAATGGTATTACAGTGAGTACAGCCGAAGTTACAGACTACCCTGAATCTCCGTATGAAACTGCTATATCACACCCAAAATTTGGTAATAATTATTGGATTATCGTTGCAAGATACATTAATAGAAATCAAGCAAAAACAGGACACAAAAACTGGGTAGAAGAAGTAGAAAACGACAATTTTTCACAACTGATAGATGTCAATACTGATGAAGTTTTTATGAGAAATAAATGACAACGTTTTATACTTCGGATCATCACTTCTTTCATTGGAATATCAACAGATATTGCAACAGAGGATTTGCGACTGTTGAAGAAATGAATGAAAAGATGATTTCTGTATGGAACTCTAGAGTTACAAATGAAGATACAGTACATCATCTTGGAGACTTTTGTCTAGCAAGTCTTGAAAGACAACAAAGCATATTCAACAGACTGAACGGAATAAAATATCTGGTTAAAGGCAATCATGATGGGTCAATAACAAGGATGAAACGGGTTGGATTTAAAGATGTATTTAAACAACTTGTTCTAGATGATTTTATACTGTCGCATCGTCCAGCGGAGAACACAGAAGCAAATCAAAAGAGAATTTGGGTATGCGGTCATGTGCACACAGCTTGGAAAAGCAAAACAAACCCCAACGGACTAATTCAGGTAAACATTGGAGTTGACCAATGGAACTATCTTCCAGTCACAAAAGAGGAGATATATGAAGCTGTGGGTAGATGATACTGCTGCGCCTCCAGATGATGAATGGGTATGGGCAACAACACCTGAACAGGCTGTAAGACTACTGGCGAATTTTGAATTTGATACAGTTAGTTTGGATTATGACTGTAGACACAAAGCAATTATCGAAGAAAAAGAGGTTGAGCTAAAGTGTGATACGGGATTTGAGATTGTGGCCTGGTTTATTGTAGCTGTAAATTCTACAGAGCCAAGAATCAAGACGGTCGGGATTCATTCTGGAAATTGTATTGGTAGAGATACTTTAAAATCCATACTTCGTGGAAAAGTAGAAAATCTAATTATGAGGAGGACAAAAGATGCTACCAGCCCGCCTGTGCAAACGGTGTAACGAACTGGAATTTATTGAACTCTTAAAAGAACACCGAGGTCTGTGTCGAGACTGTGCGCTAGGGCTTGCAAACGAATGTTTTGCTTGGGGACAAATAAGCCTGCCCACTATTTTAAAGTTCAAATCAGAGATGAGAAGATACACAGATGCAAAACCAAAACCTTCAACTACTGTAGAACCAACCAGGAATGTCGAAGATACAGAAATGGATAGAAAGATTGATTTTGGGTTGTTGATAAAACAGATAAGAAGTCTCAAGGTTGCAAAGGATATACATGAACTTAAGTGATTGGGAAAAAATCTGTTTAGGCAGATATTTCAAGCTTTGGTTGGAAGAGCTTGCTCTCAAGCAAGAAACAAAATGCACTTGTGTACTTAGAAAACAATGTAATAATTGTAGAGAAGGAACAAGCACAAGAAATATAGATATTTGGGAAAGAAAGCATGCAAGTCATTAAATCTATTCTAAAAGATAACGGAGAGAACGCGTTGTTATCTGATTGCATAGACACTTCCGGTACCCCATATTTTAAAATTGATTACAATTTACATAAAAACAATCCAGCTCAAATACAAACAGTACTAATGGAGCATAGTCGTAGAACTAGGTCTGTGCTAATAACACAAAGGAAAGATTCCAATTGCTGGATGTGCGATAGTCAAGTACCTTACACGTTTCAAACTATACCATGCAAAGATTGCATATCAGAGATAAGATGGTGTACACATTGTTGGGTCTTTGCGGAGTGTTTGTCACAAAGGAATCACGTACTACGTTGTATAAATTGCCGGGTTGTTCATGATGACGTTATAAACATAAATGAAATAGGATGGAAAATTAAAGTAAATCCCTATATTTGCTCCGCTTGTACTGCACAAGGCGTAATTATATGCAACCAATGCTCAAAGATGGATGTTATTAAACCTAAGTTTGCTTCGTTAAGTACTTCGTTAAGCAGGCCAGGAAAGTGTCTTGAGTGCTTAAAAATAGGCAAAGAAAATAAGGTTATAACAAAAGGATTTAGGTTACAAAGTCCTATATTAATAACAAATACATATCGCCCTTTTGGTGTAGAAATCGAGGTTTATTTTAATGCATCACAATATCAAGATAAAAGTAGGACGACAATAGAAAGACATTTAGAAAATATGAAGCATGAGTTTTGTAACATAGAAATAGGAACAGACAGAAGCATATCACCATCAGATATTGATTCGGACCTCATTTGTCTCACAAAAGAAATTAGAGTCGGTCCAACTGCCGGAGACAGAGGATTAGAAACATTGTGGGAGGTTGCCAAAGAATTACGATACATGGGGTTCAGAGCAAACCAAAGTTGTGGGTTACATGTTCACGTAGACGTCGCAGACTTCACACAAATAGAACTCCTAAGACTTTACGAAACATACATGACGTATCGACCACAAATCAGAGGTTTGGTGGAATATTTTAGAATCGAAAAACAATGTTGTGGAATTAATAGAAGCTATGATAAAGACTTAAACAACAGATATACAGAATTCAATATTGCAAGCGTAAAAGAATCAAATACTGTGGAATTTAGGTTGCATCATGGTACCACTCTCCCAGATTTAATAGTACAATGGACTCTGCTATGTATAAGATTTGTTGAAAATTCGGCAAAAAATAAGGGGGTTGTACCGTCGGTTTTAGATTTCTGCAATTTGTCGAAAAGGCAGAAGAAATTTTGGGTAGGAAGACGAAATAGATACAAATATCTACGATATTTAGATAACAAATACGGGAAAAGAGTTAGTAAAGCACAGTACAAGGCGTTTTTAAAGACTGAGGAGGCTAAAAATGTGCGGATTGACAGGATGGTTTAAACCAAACTTCCCTGCTACTGTTGACAGAACTCAAGCTGCTATTCAGCTTATAAGAAGAATTCAAACCAGAGGAGAAAAGGGTTTTGGAGTCGTGTTTATTAAAAATGAACAAACTAGATATATAAAATATCCAGGTCCATTTACAGAGTGGATGGAAGCAAACCAGAAGTTGATAAAGGCTATTGCACAATCAGAGTTGTTAATGGCACACACAAGACAACCTACCGTCGGTTCCATTTCATACAGAAATACACACCCATTTCTTGTAGGCTCTTATTTGTGCATGCACAACGGATGCATCTCAAACGGAGACGAGCTAATGCTAGAATCTGCGTATGTTGCATTGGGAGAAACAGACTCAGAAAAAGCCTTTTGTTGGCTTGCTGACAACAAATTCTCCAAAGAGTCGTTTGAAAAAGTTACTGGAAGTATTGCTTCAACATCTTGGAATTATGCTACAAATGAACTGGTACTATCCGCAGACAGTATGTCTGATTTGGAATACATTAAAACCGAGGCTGGAGCTATTTGGAGTTCAGATGGGGAGAATATCAAAAGGGCTTTGAAACCGTTGGGGGTTGAAACTGAGACTTTATACACTTTAAAATCACAAATCTGGAGACTGCCAGAAGATAAAACTGAGGAGTTCAAACGATATGGGTATGCTAGTACACATTCAAAGCACTCGTCACACGAGAGCAGTAAGAACGAGTTAAAAAGCAGGTTAGATTCTGAGAAGGATAAAATAGTAAAAGAAATCGGATACGATGGTACATTAGAAACTGCATATGATTAACACAGGATTGACAATAGGTTCGGACCCTGAGTTTTGTTTGCTGGATAGAAACGACAAGTTAGTAGTACCACGTTTTACATGCAAAGGAGGATACAAGGCTAAGTTTGGAATAGACGGAGGAGGGCATGCGTGTGAACTTAGACCTACGCCTGGAAGAAACGAAAATGACTGTGCAGTTAATATCGGACTGGCTTTACGTAGTTATCCTAGGTCTGGACAACAGCATCCTGAGAGAGAGGAAAATAATATTAAATTAACAGACTACAAATGGAGAAGTGGTCCGTATGTCTTTCATCCCGTTGGTGGGCATATGCATTTTGGACACACTTCGCTAAAAGATGGAAGTTACATATCAGACTCTTCGTTGAAACAGAAATTTGTACGGCGTATAGCAGAATATGTTGCTGTGCCAGCGTTGCTGACCGTGCACCCAAGTGAAATTGCTAAAAGACGAAATCATGGGTATGGAAGTTTTGTGGACGCAAGAGAGCAGCCTTGGGGAATAGAGTACAGAAGCATGTTCAGTTGGCTCTTTAACAAAGACCTTACAATTGCCGTTCATTCACTTGCTTTTTTAGTTGCTAAAAATGTGTTGATATATAATAATTCTTTAGATATCCACAGAAATGTTAGAAGGTGTTTTAATGCTACATACTCCGATCATCTAAAGTTGTTCTTTCCGGTAATTTGGAATTGTATTAAAAAACTTAAGGATTACAAACAACACGAAAAAAATTTGGAAATTTTCCCTTTCACTATACTCAATGACAAGTATCTGAAAACAGACGTAGACCTTAAAACTGTTTGGGAGGTAAAGTGATGCTGGAACTTGGACAAAAAGTTATTATCAAGAAAACTTTTTACAAGACGGAGACTATGCCTCCAGTCTCAAATTTTGGATACAGTAAAGCATGGTGCGGTAAAGTAACTCATATTATAGACGTAGTTCCATACGAAGATCATTATCTTTTTCATGCAGACTTAGCCCCTACGTTTGCGTTCGATGAGAGTTGGATGGAACCTGTGGAACCTAAGTCAATAGCTAAAATTGTAACATCAAAACCCTTTAAAATTCATCTTGAATTTTACGATGAAGATTACGTATCTACGAAAGAACAAAAATCACAATTGATTGTATGGACCCCAAACCACAGGCTATACTTGTTTAACAAAAAAAGGCATATCCTATTCCCAAACAGTAAGTGTGTTTCATGCAGCCATCCTTTTGAGGCACATAACTCATATTTGTGTTGGTGCTGCGGAGAAACACCTTCTAAAGAACCAGTAGAAGGAGCCCCTTTATCTCAAAGAGAAATACAAACATTAGATATGGTAAGAAATAGAGGTATAAGGCGGGCAACACAAATATCATCCCCTACAGATGCGGACATGTGTGGATGTCAAGAATGTACGCGCATCCGCCGAGAAATTCATGAATATGAATCTACTGAACAACAGGGGGATGGTGAGTTACTCGACGAAGAGCCGGAAGAACTTCCGGATACAGACGAAGAACCAGTTGAGGATATAGAAGGAAACTAATGGATACAGGAGACACTGAATACTCGTTTGAACAGATAAGAGAAGAAAAAGAAGCTTTACAAAGATATCTTAAAAGCGAATTCGAGTCTACAATAGAAATAGATTGGGACGAGGTTTTTAAAAGCTTAACAAGAAAACAAAGAAAGGTTTTGAAGTTGTTGTCTGTTGGACATTCGTATATTGAAGTTGAAAGAATTATGTTTAGAAAACAGACTAACAACGTAGCTAAGATTGTTGCAACTATCCAGAAAAGAGTTAATAATAAATTTGGAAATGAGCTACCTAAAAAGACTGTATAGGGAATTTCTTCTAAGAAAAATACTGGATGCCTTCTACTTTTCCGAGGGTTCCAAAGGCAAAGAACCTTTACAGATTTTAGTTATGGCTGAGAGACTTGGGCTTCTACATCTGGGAACTAGGTCGCGTTCTCCACACGACGACAAGAATAAAAAGGATTTATCCTAGGGCATCCTAGAGCTATTTAGAGGCATACATACTGTAAATAAGCAATATAATACACTATTTAGGCTAAAGAATAGTAGGACAGCCAAACAGGGGAAAAGATGCGTATAAATGAATCCTGGAGTGAAATAGGGGTATCGTGAAAGTTGTTTACAACTGGTAATATGACCTTCCAAGAGTTTATGTTTATTAGTTATGGGTATAAAGTTGTACTACGGAACGAATATGGAGCAATTTATTGTTGTGGGCAATTACATTGGTTTCATGACATTCGTATCAATCCTGAGTGTAAAAAAGCTGTAACAAGAACTGGAAGTTGTTGGTGTCTATAAACAGATACATGTATATGTATACATACAACAGATACATGTATATACATACAACAGATGTATATGTATAACAGATATAACAGATATGTACATGTATTTATACTATTATCTGTTATATATATAATATATAAGTATGTATATAATAAACCAGAACCCATTCAGGGTTCTGGTAATAATATAAGTACTAAGGCCCCTAGAGGGCCTATAGATATAACAGATACTGGAATAGTAATAACAGATACTGTAGTAGTTATAACATCTTCTGGAATAGTTAAATCTATTCTAACGTATCCAGATAGTAAAGTAAAGATTAAAGACCGGAAGCTGGATATAACATACTTTGGTTATTCTGGTAGGTTGTCTTTGGATTTGAGTTATAGGGCCGGGCTCTATCCCGGCCTGGGATACAGGCTTGTGTTTTATCGAGAGTATTCTTTTGGTGTTGGAGTAACCTACAACTATGCGTATCTTAAGATTCGAAGAAGGATATTCCAGCGGCTGTTTAGGGATGTCGGTATTTATGCTGGATATGGTGTAACTTTTTTGACTTTAGATGTTAGACCTTGGTCTGTTGGCATTGACGTAGGTCTATGAATCTGTGTCTAAACTACTACTTTCGCGGTAGCAAACTCCGCGAAACTACTAACCTATACACTGTATCAGTAGGGGCCGTGGTTGAGAGTCTAAATGGAAGTTAGAGATGATGTATCTCTGGATGATATTGTTGGGTGCAAATGCTATAATTCGACGGTAGAGTGTATTCCAGAATTAGGATTGTACATATGTCATACTTGCAAACAAACGTGGTACGTACATATAACATATAAAACAGAGTTGAAAAAGGAGAGCAAAGAAAATGGTAACAAAGGACATAAGTGGTGGCAGAAAGATGTACGTTGGGGTTGCTAAGGGAGGCCCTTTCGACGGAAAGGAAGTCTCCAGCCTAAGCCAAGAACCTGTTAAATTGGCAGAAGAGAATGGGTTGGACCCTTCACTGGAATACGCAGACAAAGGAACGATAGTGTTTGTTGGGTTCCCTAGAACAGCATCTGCACGTCCTAAGTTTGTAAGGTCGAACGGAAAGCAGACAAGTGATGTCGGAGACATTCTTGGAGATGTTATAACAGTTCTAACTAAACTGCAATCGAGGTTCAAGAAATGAATCCA